>Ga0209085_1000041_pt1 | contig 87135 bp, 91 predicted proteins | sample C_131016_EF_Meta_FD_187310 | JGI IMG/M metagenome (GOLD analysis project Ga0209085, IMG submission 187310) | Freshwater microbial communities from Lake Croche, Canada to study carbon cycling - C_131016_EF_MetaG (SPAdes) (version 2) | ecosystem: Environmental > Aquatic > Freshwater > Lake... | reverse complement strand
GTCTTGTGCATTACAAGTAATCTCACGCAAAACTGCGAGAGGTTTGTTGGAATACAACTGATTGCGAAGGATATTAAAGATATAAGGAAGTCCAGATTGCTTGATTCCGAAACTTACGGACTCAAAACTATCGGACTCGACTACATTGATTGGTTTTTCGATTAATTTCATATATTGAATTTAAATTAAATTTAAAATGATGTCAAATAATATTTTATTCGTAGCTATCTCTGTCAATAGCAATCACATACGGAAATCTTGGGACTTCATCTGGTGTGTAATTGAAAAATTTAATAGTAGCTTTCTTGCCAACTAAATCATTTCTTTGCTTATAAAGTTCCTTGAGATAACCAAAGTCTCCTTTGATATTGCTCTTAAAGTATCTGCCTTGTGCATTTGTAAATTCCATATAGCCAGCAGTTCCTTTGCGGTTGCCTTCACCTTCTTTAACTCCTTTAATAGTAAATTCAGCATCCATAAATTCTTTTCTTTTAAGAAGAAATTTACTACGCTTATTTTCGTAAGGTCTGTTAAATCTTACCATTTGACCTTCATATCCGTGTTCTACATACATTTCGTATGATTGAGTAAGCTCTTGTTCATTATTGATTTTTAAAGTAGTAACAATTACAATACTATTGTATTTTCTTTTATCAAGAGCATTTGAAACTAATTCATATCTTTCATAGAATAAATCGGTTTGATTTAACAATCCAATTATAGGAGCATCATAAACCCAATACTGAATACTATCTGCACTTTCCTCTAATTCTTTATCGGTAGGTTTAGTTCTCTTAACAAGAGAGCAAATCTTATTAAAGTCATTTGCAAACTTATCACAATATAGCTCGCCATCAAGAATTGCATTAGGATAATCTTTAAAGAACAAATCTAAATTCTGGCGAATGTGAGGAGCAGAAATAATCTTCTTGCCATTTCTACTAAACATTCCATCTTTAGTAACAATACATCTAATACCATCAAGTTTGGGTTGGCTATAAACTGGATAATTTATTTCGTGATCTTCATACTTTTGTGCAAGCATTGGCTCAAAATATTGAACCTTATTAATATCTTTGATAGATTCAAAGTAACCAGATTCTAGTTTCTTTTTGCGTTTTGCTTCTGCTTCTTTGATTGCTTGTTCCTCTGGAGTAGTAGCATTTGATCTGCCAGCATTTTTAATATCACAATCGCTCCAGTTATTAGTAATCTTTTCACCATCTGTTTGACCAGAAATTGTGCGGTATTGGTTTCCTTTAACTTCAATAGTCCATTCTTGGACTTTGCCAGTTTTAGTCTTTTTATAAATTGTAGGTAGCTTCATAATTCCAGTATATACTGGATTATCCAAGCTGTCAAATTTTGTTTTTTTTTGATTTAGAAGGAGTTGCGACTTTCAACAAAGAAAAAGTTCCGTCTTTGTTATCGTGCCAATCAATCGTATCACCGATTTTCCATCCCATCTTTTTTAAAAGAGAATCTGGTAGCTCAATGTATTGGTATCCATCTTGCTCTTTGACTTCTAGAATATGAGGTTTTTTCTTCATTTAAAATCTACCAAAGGTTCAATATTTAAAAATAAATCTTTAATATGATTCATTTCTGGTGGCAAAGGGTCAAATTGAATGTTTTTTCTTGCTCTTTCTTGAGGGGTGTCATTCATAACTGCAAATTTGGCTAAATTATTTTTAATGTAATATTGATTTACTGCTTCTCCAGCTAAATCCTCTGTTTTAAAACTTCCCAAGCTAATTAGTTTATTATTAAGTCTAATTCTAGCTACCCATTTATTAAGTTGTTTTGGAGCATAACATACCGATTTATATTTTGATGACATAGGTTTATTCTTACGAAGTTTAAATTTTTCTCTATTAAAACTATTTAATTGTTTTGTGCAAGATCTCAAATTATTGATATTATTATTATGTTTGTTTCTATCTATATGGTCTACTTGTTCTGGTATGTATCTATATTTAGAATAAAAAAATATTAAATGTATTTTAATATTATATTTAATTTTATTTTTATAAATAGCTATTGTAAAATATGTATTATTAGTTTTTCTGCCACCAGTAAAAAATGGTTTTAAAATAAGATTAGTTTTTTTATTAATTATAGTTTGATTTTTTAAATCAATTATAATATCTTTTTCCATATCTTCTGGAGTAGGCCAAATATCTCTAATAAGGCTAATTCTTCTTTTCATCTTGGTGTTAAAATCTTTATTACTTTTCTAACGCCTTTCCATTGTAGCCAATTCAAGAAATTAATGACCTTGACAATCCCAATAGAAAGTTTCCATTCAATTAGATTCATCGTCTTAACATAATATTTAAAATAAAAATTATAAACTGGACATCTCATTTTTCTATCGTGATCTTCTAATCCTTTTTTAAATGTTTCATCTGCTTCTATTCTAGCTTTGGATGAATTACGATCAACTGGAGTAATAAGAGACATTTCTTCTACTAAACCTTTAATTACAACACATTTCCAATCTGGAAAAAGATCATCGTCATTAATATCTTTCCCTAAAATGTAACAACCGAAAGTAAATACTCCAGTAAAATCATCCCTAAATACTTCTTCTCTGCTATCTTCTACCAATTTATTCTTATTAAAAAATTCACTAAATCTACTACCATCTTTAACATAATCTGGATTATCTTCCCAATGGCTAGTTATTTTTAATTCAAATAATCTATAATCACGGATAATATAAGTAGACATTAAATTTTCTTCTAATTCTTTTGTTTGAAATTCCTCTTTCTTGAAATCAACATTAAGAGCTTTTAACTCATCATTAAGGGGTAAATCTTGCTCGATCTTGATATAATTAAACATTCCCATATAATCTATTATATACTAATTTTAGATATTGTCAATTTTTACCAATGATGAATTGCATTTATGATAAGCACGATATTAGCTATCACACCTAAAACGACCACAAATAATTCATATAACTTATGAGTCATTTTTTATTTGATCTTTCAAATTTTTACAAATAATTTTCATCTTGTCTGCTGAATAACAACCTCTGCCTAAATTTGCAAGCCTTGACGAAATAACTATATTATTAATATTATATCCTTTATCATTATCTATTCTATCTATGCTTAAAGCTAATGGATGATTTGCTTCTAAATTAGCTTCTGGATTTAATTTTACACCAAGCCAATAACATCTTTCGTCTTGCATTTTGAATATTTTTTTTAACAAAGATTTACTGATGCCAAGAGCTTTTTTTCTTGAATTTGAATTTGACTTTATTCTTTCTCCATTTGAATTTACTCTTTCTCCTCCTTTTCTTAAATTTCTCATTAATACAACAAATGGGTCTTTTTTTCTGCTTTTAGAAAAATTAATCATTATTTCCATTAATTTTTTTCTGTGGTTTATTAAACTATTTCCTATTAAATTATCTTTAGATAAGTCAAAAATGTTTCCATTTTTGTATGTTACTATTTCTGGTAAAGTTTTATTATAATATAAATAAAATAATCTATTAACTTTTAATACTTTTTTTCTGTATTCAAAAAATAATTTATTACCAGATCTTTGTATTTTTTTCTGTTTATTGTTTTTTCTTTTAAAAATTTTAAAATTTATTTCGTCAAAAATAAATTCTTTTATTAAATCGTCATATCCTTTAGGAAATAAAAATTTTATATTATCTTTCATAAATTTGCAAATGATTGTTCTTTCATTTTTAATTCAAAATCAACATCTATATTATCATAACCATAAGTATTAGGCAAGGACTTTGCGTAATCTGCGTGTTTTCGTGGATTTTTGTGACCATCAATACTTTCTGAATAATGAAATAGCGGAGTATGATTGCCCCAAGTAATTCGTGCAAGATGAAATGCTTGTTCCTCTGATAGATTATCTGGATGGCATTTATGGTGAAGATAATCAAAAGTAATAGGAATATTAGATACAGAATGAAAATACTTCATAAGTTTCTTGATTGACCAGCAAGTATCTTTATCATCATTCTCGATAACTAATCTAGACTTAACATCATCTGATAGTCTATTGAAGTTGCTCATAAACTTTTTAACTATGTCATTTAGATTGCCTTTAGAATTATGTATGTGCATATTCATAGGAGAATCATAATTAAGAGGACAGCCGATTTGTGTCATAAACCAACCATAGTGATTTAATTCTTTGATTGTTTTAGTTACTGCATTATCATTATCACTTGCAAGAACATTAAATTCAGAGGGATGGCAAGATACTCTAACATTCCTAGATTGTATTAGATTCTTAATACTATCAAATGATGCTAGTATTCTGGTATAATCTGGTAAATTTTCGAGCTTAACATCTGCTTTATCATAAGTAATAAGAGGAAATAAGTCTGATGAAATTCTATATGTATGATTATGGTCTGCACAATATTTGATATAGTGATATGTAGTAAGCATATTGTTTAATATTCTAGAAGATAAAGTAGAAAGAGCTTCTTTCCTATCCATAGATGAGAAACGAGCATAAGTCATAGTATTGAACTTGATAGGATTATCTTGTTCAGTTAGACTTAATACAATACAACAAACTCCTTTTCTCATAGTAAGAGTATATTACTCTTTGTCGAATCTGTCAATACTTTATATATTATCTGTAAATATATGTAGATGAACCATTATGCTTTTTTAATTCTTTTTTAATCAACGACTTATCTTTTTCTTCTGACCATTTAATACTATCAAAGTTTTGTTTAAACCTATTAGAGAAACAATTTCTTGGAGAATGTCCTTTTCCAGCACCATTATTTGAACTTTTTGTATTCATATATTTGGCTTTTTTCTATTAGCAAATACGGCTCTATATTTGAGATTTATCGATTCACAAATAGGACTATATTTGGAATATTTCTATTCGCAAATACGTATATTTGGGATTTTTTGGTTAGTAAATATTACTTTTTGAAATCGCCAAGATCACGATCAAAAGAAAACTTTCCAGTACTCTCTACAAGACCTTCGTAAGTTTCTTCTGTGCATCCAGCCATCTCAGTAAATGGAGCGACTACCGCAAAAATTCCAAATGCTCCAATTGTGGCTGCGGTTGAAATTGGGCGAACAAAAACCAAATCTCCAGCAGATAAGAAACCGTCTGCAACTGGAGAGGATTCGCTTTGAGTGCCAGTATCTGCCAAACCTAAAGAGGCAGAAAATAGTGCGATTAATGCTAGTGTTTTAATTTTATTCATAATATGTATTATATGGTAATACTGGAAAAAAGTCAAATATAATATATAATATATTATGTTCGAAGGATTGTTTGAAATAGATGAAAGATGGTCTTTTAGACTCGGACCAAGATGCTTTGACCTAGAAAATTGTGAAAAAAATATATTTTGTGTTAAAGAGATAATCGATATTGCAGATAAAAATAACTTAAAATATGTTTTTACTGGAAGCTTAAGTTTGATTTTGAACTATGGTAAAACATACAGGAATCCAGATGATATAGATTTATTAGTTGAGAAAAAAGATGTTTTTAAATGGATAGATTTATTAATGTCTAACTATGATTGGTGTTTATCAGAAGAAAAACAAATAGATGGTTTGTCTTTTGAACAACTAATAGATTTTTCTATTAAAAATCAAGAAAAATTCGCATCTTTAAATAAAGATAAATGTTCATCTGAAACTAATTCTGCTACTATATATTCTTACGAAAATAATTTATTCAAAATACAAGAGCACGATTCGCCAATTAATAATTATCACACTAATAAAAATCCACATATATTAATTCACAACCCAAATAAAGCTGATGAACTCTCGATGGATGAGAATTTTTTTCAAATTCATTTAAAATCTCCATCATTCCTATGCCCATCTAGTCATTGTGGATTTATTTATTATACAAATGACTTTGGTGATCCATTTGGAAAAGAAGGAGTACCCGAAGGTAGCACCAAAGTTATGAAATTAAGTTTTGAAAAAACTAAAAATAAAAATTGCTATTGGGTTACCGACAAAATAGATAAAAATATATTAAATAATTTAAAATATAAAATATCTATATTTGAACAAGGAGTATTATATTTAAAACATAAAACAACTGGTGTTGAATTAGATTTAATTGTAGATTATCCAGAAAGAATGGCGGAAAAAAACTATACATATAAAAATATTGAAAATACAAAAATTTTTTATGATAAAGCTGAATTCCTGTGGGCAAGAAAAAAAGATTACAACAGAACCAAAGATATAAACGATATTAAATATTTCAAAAAAATATTACCCAATAGCCAATAAATATCGGAACGAGTAGGATTCGAACCCACGGATGGAATTAACCATCGGAAGTTTAGTAAACTTCTGCTTTAGACCACTCAGCCATCGTTCCAAAAACTCCCAAACTAGGATTTGAACCTAGAACAGCCTCGTTAACAGCGAGGTACTCTACCGTTGAGTTATTTGGGAAAAATCTATTAACTATTCCCTGCTACCTCATTAACATGTTCTTTTATTAAATTATATATTCTTACTTCTTCTTTATTAGCTTTTCTTTCAACTTTAGAAAGATCATTGAATTTATATTCTTTTAATTGATGATGCTTGAAATGATATACTGGTTTATTTGAATAAACTTCGTTAGTAAATCTAATATATCTAAACGGTAAAACTTCGCCTTTGATTTTATAAAGAGTGCCTAATACTGGCTGTTCTTTTTCTTCTTCAAATACTCCATCAATGAATTCTAGAATTTTTTTTAACATTTTTGTTTTTCCTTTTGTTTTTAGGTTTAACATGTTTCCAAATTTTTCCTTTATTATCTAGGTCTACGCTCCATAGCATTACTTTATTATAAATTTTAAATCCATATCCATTCCCAATCACCATAGTAGTTCTACTTATTGCATCTCCAATAAGATATAGGAAATATGATAATATTAATCTCATATAAATATATTATATACTATATACAAAAAAGTCAATATAATTTAAATAAGCCAGAATAGCACAGCGGTAGTGCAACGGTTTTGTAAACCGTAGGTCATCGGTTCAAATCCGATTTCTGGCTCTTATTTTCTTTTTTTGGGGATAAAATTAACTAGAGCATCCGTTCCGTAAACTTGAAAAGACTGTATTTTATAATTTTTATTTATTAGCATATTCTTGAGTTCATTTATATATTTGCTTTCCATGTATACAACTATAGCTTGATCATCATGAATGTTTACTCCGTACTCTTCTGAAAATTCAGAACAAATAGCAAGAGCTTCACTTTGATTACTCACATAATACTTTACACTGTTAAATTAAAGACCTGTTTCCAGAAAAAATTATAGTGCAATATTCTTTTAATTCATTTTCAATATATTCTTTCATATTTTCAAAATTATTAAATTTAATAAAATTCGGACCAACTTCTTTCTCATCTAGAATTATTTTGTAAGTATTTACTTCTTGAAGAATATCGCATTTATTAATAATTAGTTTATTTGTTCCAGAGATTTTTATTGCTTGCTTTAAATTATCAAGCCTTAACCAATTAGCGATTCTTTTTCTGCCAGTAGTTGATCCAAATTCTTTTCCTAGTTCTATGATTTTATTTAGATCATTATCTTGCCATAATGATTCTGGAAAAAGTGGGTCAACCCCACTTTTAGTGTCATAAATTTTAGCTACACCAATAATATCTCTTATTTTTTTAGGAGAAAAACCTAAAGAACACGCTGAGTATGGTAATGTTTCGCTGCTAGTAACATAAGGATAATCCCCATAATTTAAATCCAGCCAAAAGCTTTGTGCTCCTTCGCAAAGTATATTACCATAAAGATTTCCATCCCAAAGATATTTTTTATCTAGATAATCTCTAGCTAGTTTACCAACCCTTAAGGCTTTATCTGAATAACACGGAGCAATTCCTTGACCTGTAGTGCCGAGTTTTGGTTTTAAAATTTTAAGGTCATATTGGATATGTTTTTCTGTGATGATATGAGCTTTTGGGCTTACTTTGATTAATGATGTATCAAATCCTTCTCTATCAAGATATTCTATTTCATCGAAAAATTTATCAATATTGATAACGCAATTTGGGCCAATTATACTAGGTTTATTTTGAAAAACTCCACAAGGAATAATATGAGTTTTATATTTCTTATCATTAAGATAAACTGTATGCCCTGCGTTTGGGCCACCATTCCAACGGCAAACGATATCATAATTTTTGCTAATAGCATTACTTATTTTACCTTTACCTTCGTCTCCCCAAGATAAGCCAAAAATAATATCAACCGCTTTAATCATTAGTTATATTATATAAAAAATATAGGCACAATACAAGTGTAAATTATTAATATGTTTAAATATATATTAGGATTTTCTGGATTTCTTCTGGCAGCTTGCGCTGCTTTCTTTTCTATAAAAGGAATTGCCCTTTTATTTGCAGCAAGTTTTTGGAGCGTTGCAATTATGGCTGGTTCAATGGAATTGGCAAAATTAGTATCTGCAAGTTATCTTTATCGTTTTTGGGATAAAATAAATAAAATTTTAAAAAAATATATGATATCAGCAGTTATTCTATTGATGGCAATAACAAGTCTTGGTATATTTGGATTTTTATCAGACGCTTTTCAAAGAAATTTTTCACAATATAGTCTTAATTTAAATAAAATTAATAGTCTTAAAAATCAACAATCTTTTGTTATCTCTCAAATAGACTTTAATAAAAGCAAATTGAAAGATCTTATTGACCTTCAAAAAACTTATCAATCTTCTTTGGATTCAGCAGTTAAACAAGAAGTCGTGACAACTAAAACGAGTGGTGGAGGATTTTTTTCATCAGAAAAAACAGAAAAAGTAACAGATCAAAAATTACTTGATAGTAAAAATAAAACTATATCTGGTTCACAGCAAAATATTAACGCCTTATTTTCTCAAATATCTACCGTAACAACAGACTTACAAAATTTAGAAAGACAAGCTTCACAAACTTCGGAAGAAATAATTAAGCTGGAAAGCGACAATACAAAAGGTGAAATTGGAACATTTAAATTCGTTGCAGAAGCCTTTGGTCTAAAAATTGAAACAGCTGTGCGTATTTTTATTTTATTAATAGTTATAGTATTTGATCCATTGGCCGTTTGTTTGGTTATAGCTTATAATTCTTTGATGAAAAATGAAACTTCTACTTTAGTTGAAAACGAAACAAAAAAAGAAAAAACTCCGAAGAATACAATAGAAGGATTAAAAGTGATGTATAGGGACTTCGCTAAAGATTTTAAAAGAGGAACGAAAGCTCCACATAATCCAGATTTAGCAGACCCTAAAATTTCTTAATTTTATAATATTTATTATCTGAATCTATTTTTAGTAGATACTCTTTAGCTTTTTTGAGTCCATCTTCTGATGGAGCAAAAACTCCATGCAGAAAATTATCATTCGTGCTGATCAGAGCGTAATACTTGATTTTCTTTTTGTTGTTCTTTGGAGATTTCTTCTGTTTTTTCATTTTTTTCTCTTTCTAAAGTTAAGTTTGTTAAATGCTGTTTAAGCGAATCTTTTGCTTTTTCACAAAAATCTTGACCAGATTGGCCACAGCAATTTTTGAATTTCTTTCCAGAAAATTGACATACTGCATTTCTTGGAAATTTAGGGTAAATTCTTACTATTGGGCTAAATTCTGTTGCTCTAACATATGGGTTATTGCTAGCAAGTAATTTTTCTACTCTTTCGCTATTCATTTAATATTCCTGATCTGGATTTCTTAAGTTAAATATACTTACTTTTTCTGAATTTTCATTTCTATAAGAAATTTGGACTGTGCCTTCATCGATTACTGATGAAACAATTCCAATTTCCCCGCTATAAGTATTGATATCTTTTATTACAAAGTACCTTTTTCCTATGCATCTTTTGAGAGCTTGTAGTTTTGATTGCATTTTTATATTATAAATGAATATTGGTTAATAATCAAGTTTTATTTTCCGTGAGCAAATCCTTCGTACATGCTGTTAGGGCTATTTCTTACAGCTTGTATAGTGTTATTCCAAAGACCGCCACGCATATCTTGTAGATTTCTGAATCCAAGATAACTCATTGCACTTCTTAATCCATTAGTAAAATCATAAACAATATCTTCAATAGATTTATTTTCAATAATTGGAATTAGAGTATTATCTCCTTCTACAAATAGATTCTTTTTTGTTCCATCGTATAGGTCATAATCTTCTACAACATCTTGACTTGCCATTCCTCTATATTTTGCAAATCTTTTTCCATCGATCTCTATGATATTCTCATCATCAACAACATCTGATAGACCAGCGAAAATTCTACCGCAAATAACAGCGTCACATCCACTAGCGATAGCTTTAACTAAATCTTTAGGATATCTAATGCCACCATCCGCAAGAATACTTGGTCTATGAGACGGATTAGGCTTGTCTTGTTTAAATAAATCGACTTGAGAAAGCTCCCAATTTCTTACAGCTTTCCAAGCGTAATAATTCCCAGTTAGACTTGGACATCCAATTCCAGTTTTAACTTGAGTTAAACACATAGAACCTGGCCCGATTAAATGTCTGAAACCATCTGCCTTAAGATTAGCTAATCTGTAAACGCTTTCTTTCGTTAAAGTATTGCCAACTATAACATCTTGAGAAAATCCAGAAGTTTTATACCATCTCAAAAAATCTTCAACATTTTTAGCTAAACCATTGGCTGTATCTAAGAAATAAAGATTAGTAAACGTACTTGTAGCTCTAATTCTTTCTTCTGCATCTTTAAGACCAATCGCTGTAACGCAAAAATCGCTTGCATCTTTAATAATTTTGGCTTTAGCTCTTTGATCATCAACAGACATGAATCTATGTAAAACTCCAGCAGCTCCAATCTTATTCATTTTTATACATGATTTAACAGAAGATACTGTGTCCATTGGAGAAAGAATAATTGGAATTTTAATATTACAATTTCTTGAAATCTTAGTGGTTGTGTCGACTTCTTTTCTGGAGATGATATCTGAAAAATTTGGTAACAATGAAATGTCATCGTAACTTAAAGCTTCTTTGAATTCTTGTTTTTGCATTTATACATACTATCATTTGTTTATTTTAAAATCAAGATCTTTATTGACTTATAAATAAAAAAGATATAAAATTTAAAAATGGATATTTGTAATCTATTGTGTGTTATCTTCGGATTTTCTATTTCTTTAATTTGGTATTATAAAAAATGAAAAATAGACCATCATTTGAAGAAATCGCTTTACAAACCGCTAAAGTATGGTCTTTAAGATCAGAAGATCCTTATAGGAAAGTAGGTGCTTGCGTTCTAAATGAAGAGGGTCGAGTATTATCTGTTGGATACAATGGGTTACCTGCTAAATTTAATTTAAAGAAAAAATTCTGGAATAACAGAGATGAAAGAAGGAAATATATGATTCACGCAGAAATTAACGCTTTATCTTTAATTAAAAAATCAGATAAACCTTATCTTTTGGCTTGCACTCTCTTGCCTTGCTCATCTTGTGCCACTTCTATAATATCTTATGGAATAAAGAAAGTTATTTATTCTGAGGATTATCATTTAGACAAGAATTCGCTTGACATTTTTATGTTTTATGGAGTACAATTGAATAAATATGAATAAAAGTAAATTAATAATCGCCTTGCTTATATCGTCTATAGAGTTTTCTTTATTTGCTCAACAAGGAGCAGTATATGAAACTTATAAATACAATCACTACAATACAAATCAATCTCCTGGATCTATATTTCAAAAACCATTTCAAGAGTATAACTATATTAAGACTAGTAGAGGCATTGAAGTCTATGCAACATATAAATACAATCATTATGACACTAATCAATCTGTGGGCTCTATTTTTTCGAAACCTTTTCCAGAATATTATATAGTAAATGATAAAATTTATAGCACATATAAATATAATGATGGCTCAACTAATGGTTCTCATGGTTCAATCTTTAATAGACCTTTTGAAGAAAAAGCTATTAATCCAACTGCATCTTCAATAAAAACCACTATTCTCCAAAAAGAAAGAGTTACAGTTACAAGTGTCAATACTAAAATCTATCAAACTAAAACTAATTATTCAACATATTCCACATATAAACCTGTAGTACAAAAAATAAGTGGACCAACATACGATGGAACAACTTACTCTGATGGAGGTGAATAATGTTAATAGGACTAACAGGTGTTGCTAGATCTGGAAAGGATACGTTTTTTTCTATTCTTCAAAAGTATTTAGAAGAAAAAAATATAAAATCTGAAAGATTAGCTTTTGCTGATAATCTTAAATCAGAGCTATGTGATTTTACAAAAGAAAAATTTAAAATTGATTTATTTAAATGTCATGGGCAAGATAAAGAGCTAGTCAGACCATTAATGGTTGCTTATGGAAAATGTAGAAGAGCGCAAACTGAAGGGAAATATTGGACTTCTTTATTGGATGTCCGAATTAAAGATTTACAAAAAAATAATATACTTCCTATAATTACAGATGTTAGGTATATTGAATACAAGGATGATGAGTACTCTTGGTTAAAATCTCATGACGGCATCTTAATACATATATCAAGAAAATTAGATGATGGAAGTGTTATTCCTCCAGCTAATGTAGAAGAAAAATCTAATGATAATAAATTAAAAGCTGTTGCGGATATGTCAATATCTTGGGATACTTGTCAAGACGCAAATTTTCTTTATGAGTTAATGCAGAAACAACTAAAAGCAGTATATGAAAAATACTTGATAAATAAAAAATAATATATGAAAATACAAAACGAAACAGATAATATCTTAATTAAGAATATAAAAGAAAAAAACGATGAGGACTCTTTAAAAGCTCTCATAGAGAGACATGCTGGTTTATGTAATTCTTTATATAAAAAATACTCTGCTCCACTTCAAGCTTCTGGAGTATGTTTAGAAGATGTAATCAAACAGAAAGACTATGTAGTTTATAAGTCTGCTTTATCCTTCAATGAGGAAAAGAAATCTAAATTTTCTACTTGGCTTTATAATCAAGTAAGATATCAGTGTTTGAATTCTATTAATGAAAATAGTCATTATTTAACCTTAGAACCAGATAAATTAAATTATTTAATAGAACAAAACTCTGCACCACCACGAGAATACAAGACTATAAATGAATATATATTCAATATTATTGATTCATGTGCAGACGAAAGAGTTACTAAAATCTTTAAAATGAGGTATTTGAATAACACTAATAAGAAAATTGCTTGGAATAAAATAGCTAAAAAATTAAACATCAGCACTCAAACTGCTATAAATATCCATAATAAAACTTTAAAACTATTGAAAAACAAAATTCAAAGTAAAAATTGTTTTGACAAAATTTAAGAAATAAAGTATCATATATAAATATGAATAATACAACTCAAAATACAAACAAAAATCAAAACGAACTCGGTGCACTATGGAAGAAGAAAAGCAAAACAGGACTATCGTTCCTATCTGGTTATATTAATGATCATGATGGCCAAAGGATTGATGTAGTCGTTTTCGCCAACAGCAAGAAAACTAATGAAAAAGCTCCAGACTATAGACTATATGTTTCAAAGCCTATGGAATCAAAGTCATCTGAACAGGTAGCTCCAAAAACTCCTGTAAAGACCGTTCAAGAATCTAAACCAGTTGTAGAAGAAGTCGAAGATGATATTCTATGAGGTTAAATCTTAATTTACCAGTTAATTCTGTAAGTTTTGGTCAGTTATCCACGCTATTACTAAGGGAGTTCTTTGAATCCAAAAAGGATATCAATCTATTCCCAATAGGTAATATAGATTTAAATACTCAAGACTCTGTAACAAAGGAGTTTGGTGAGTTTTTGAATCAAGGTATCGGTTCTGCTCTGAACGACTTCGATAGGCATTCTACTATATTTAAATTATGGCATTTGAATGGTTCATTAGAAAGTTTCGCTAATAAGCAAGTGCTACTTAGCTTTTATGAATTAGATTCTCCAAGTAAAATTGAATTAAATATTATTAAGAATAACCATAAAGTTCTTTTCTCCTCTAAGGAGACTGTGGATTTATTTAAAACTTTTGGATGCTCTAACGTAGAGTACGTGCCATTAGCTTTTGATAAGTATAATTTCAAACAAATTAATAAAAAATATTTTGATGATGATAGAATTATATTTAACTTAACTGGTAAACTAGAAAAAAGAAAGCATCATTTAAAACTAATAAAAGCTTGGGCTAATAAATTTGGTAATAATAAAAAATATTCGCTACAATGTTCTATATTCAACCCATTTTTAAAAGCAGAAGATCAAACAGCTTTGCTTTCTAACACGCTGGAAGGAAAGAATTATTTCAATATTTCATTTCTAGGATTTATGCCACAAAATAAAATTTATAATGACTATCTTAATAGTGGTGATATTATTATCGGATTAAGTGGTGGCGAAGGTTGGGGTCTACCAGAGTTTCATTCTGTAGCGTTAGGTAAGCATGGAGTTATCATGAACGCTCATGGATACAAATCTTGGGCGAATGAAAAAAATGCTATTTTAGTTAACCCTAATTCTAAAATAGATGCTTGCGATAATGTCTTTTTTCATAGGAATCAACCATTTAATCAAGGGAATATTTATGATTTTAGTGAAGATGATTTTATTAGTGCTTGTGAAAATGCAATAGAAAGAGTAAGGCTTTCTAAGGTTAACCAAGAAGGTCTTAAACTTCAAGAAGAATTCTCTTCTCAAAAATTTGCAGATAATATAATAAAATATTTAATATAAATGCCCTTTTATAGTTATATAAATCCAGAAACTGAAGAAATAATAGATGTAGTTCAATCTGTGCATGATGATCATATATATATTGATAAAAATGGACTAAAATGGAGTAGAGTTTTTACAGCTCCAGAAATAAATACTCAAGGCCAACTTAAAGCTACTTCTTCACAAAAAGAATTCGCAGAGTTTACTAAAAATAAAAAAGATAGCATGGGTGATATGTGGGATAGAAGTAGGGAATTGTCAGACAAAAGAAAAAAAATTTATGGGAAAGATCCAGTTAGAGAACAGTATTACAAGGATTGGTCGAAGAAGCGCAAAGGTAAGATACACCCAAAAAATAATACAGACTAAATTGTTTACAACTTTTCAGTTTTTTCTTTCTATATTTTAAAAAACAATGTAATATAGTATTCAAGCTTCGGCATTGAATATGAATATCAAAATAAAAAAAAGAAATGGATCGTCTGAAAAATTTAATATAGAAAAAATAAATAAAGTAATTGAATGGGCTGTCAATGGTTTAAGCGATGTAAGTCTTACTGACGTTGAAATAAATGCAAAGATAAATATTCATGAAGGCATTACAACAAAAGAAATTCATAATCTATTAATTGAAAGTGCTGCAAATTTAATTTCTGTTGAAAAACCGAATTATCAATTTGTCGCTGGAAGACTATTAAACTATCAATTAAGAAAAGATGTTTGGAAGGGTAAACATGCTCCAAGACTATCAGAATTTTTAAGTCAAGGAATTAAGAATAAAATTTATGATCCTATTATTTTGCAAAACTATTCTGAAGATGAAATAAATAAACTTGGAGAATTTATTGACCATGAAAGAGATTATAATTTTACATACGCTGGAATTAAACAATTATGTGATAAGTATCTTATAAAAGATCGAGTTAATGGAAGAATTTATGAAACTCCACAATTTGCTTATATTTTAATAGCAGCTTATTCATTTGCTAAATATCCAGTAGAAACGAGACTTTCTTATGTAAGAAAATTTTATGATGCTATTAGTAAGCATAAGATTAATTTACCAACCCCAGTAATGGCAGGAGTTAGAACCTCTAGTAGAAATTACGCTAGTTGCTGTTTAATTGGTGTTGATGATACAAAAGATAGTATTACAGCTAGTGCTACCGCTGTAAGTATGGCTACTGCTAATAGATGTGGAATTGGTATTGACGTAAGTAAAATTAGAGCAATTGGATCTCCTATTAAGAATGGAGAAGTTGTTCATACTGGTTTAATTCCATTTTTAAAAATATATGAAAGTAGCGTAAAGGCATGGCAACAAAATGGATTACGAGGTGGAAGCGCAACTTGTAATATTCAATGGTGGCATTATGAAATTGAAGATGTGGTTGTGTTAAAAAATAACGCTGGAACAGATGACAATAGAGTTCGTAAACTTGATTATACTGTCGGCATGAGTAAATTATTTTATGATAGAGTATTAAAAGATGAAGATGTGACTTTATTTAATAACTCTGAAGTTCCAGAGCTTTACGAAGCGTGGGGAACAAAAGATTTTGACAAAGTATATAAAGAATGTGAATCTAAAAAGTTAAAACTTAAAAAGAAAGTGTCTGCTCGTAAATTGTTTTCTCTCATAGTTAAAGAAAGAGTTGAAACTGGTCGTATTTATATTCTTAATGTTGATCATGCTAATGATCATGGAGCTTGGTCTGATAAAGTTACGATGAGTAACCTTTGCACCGAAGTTATTCATCCAACTATTCCATTAAATGATTATCACGATAAAGATGGCGAAATTGGAATGTGCATACTTTCTGCAGTTAATATGCTAGAAATAAAAAACTGGCAAGATCTTGAAAAGACTTGCGATCTTATTGTAAGGTTCCTTGATGAAATAATTGAGCTTCAAGATTATTTTAATATTGCTGCTGAAAATTTTGCTAAAAAACGTAGAAGTCTTGGAATTGGAATAACTAATCTTGCAGCTTTTCTCGCTAAAAATGAATTAAAATATTCATCAGATAAATCATTAAATGTTATAGATGAATGGATGGAACATTTTCAATACTACCTTTTGGAAAGTAGCGTTCAATTAGCTAAAGAAAAAGGAAAGTGCGAAAAATTTAATCATACTAAATATTCTAAAGGTATTCTTCCTGTTGATACTTATAAAGATAAGGTTGATGAAATTGTAAAAAGAAAATTATCTCTTGATTGGGAAAAATTAAGAAAAAATATTAAAGAATTTGGATTAAGACATTCAACATTATCTTCTTGTATGCCTTGCGAGAGCAGTTCTGTCATACAATCCTCAACAAATGGAGTTGAACCTATTCGTAGTCTTATTACTTATAAAACTAGTAAAATGGGTAAATTACCAGTATTAGTTCCAGGGATTGGTAAATATGAAGATAATTATGAATTAGCTTACGATCTTAAAGACAATAGTGGTTTATTAAAAATTAATGCAGTTATTCAAAAATACATTGACATGGCAATATCAACTAATGTATACTATAATTATAGTCATTATGAAAATAATATATTACCAGATGCAAAAGTAATGAAAGAGTTAATGTATGCTTACAGCCTTGGATTAATCAGTTTATATTATAATAACACTGATGATGGAGACAAAGAACAATCGTTGAATCAAAAAGAAGATGTAGATTGTTCTAGTGGTGCGTGTAAGTTATAGTCAATGAAAACAGTATTAAATTTTAAAAACATAGATACTACCAAGCAACCATTATTTCTTGGTGAAGATCTTAATTTACAAAGATATGATCGTTTTAAATATCCTATATTTTTTGAATTATTCAAGAAGCAAAATGAAAATTTCTGGTGGCCACATGAAATAGCTTTAGGAAAAGACAGAAGCGATTACAAGAACTTAACAGATACAGAAAGATTTGTATTTGACAGTAATTTAAGATTTCAAACTCTTGGTGATAGCATGCTTTCTCGCAGTATTCATTCTCTTAAAGATTATGTAAGTAATCCAGAGCTAGAGATCTGCATGAATACTTGGGCCCAGTTTGAAGGTATTCATAGCTACTCTTATTCTTATTTATTAAATAATGTATATCCAGATCCTACTAAATTCTTTGATAGCATTATGGAAGATAAAGAAATTACAAGTCGCGCAGAATTAATTAGAAATAATTTTGATAAAATTCTTGGTGATGATGAAAAGAAAGATCCTAAACAAAAGATTTTTGATGCTATTCTTTCTATCAACGTAATGGAAGGGCTTGTATTTTATGTTTCTTTTGCATGTTCTTTCTATTTCGGATATCGTGGAAAAATGGAAGGTAATTCTAAAATTATCAAATTTATTCAAAGAGATGAAGCATTACACTTTGCGGTTAGTCAAAATTTACTCAAAATATTAAGAGATGAAGATAAAGAGGGTTTTACAAGTATAGTTAAGAAGAGTGAAGATAAAATTTATGCTTTTTATGAACAAGCAGCAAAAAATGAAAGCGAATGGTCTAAGTATTTATTTAGTAAAGGTAATTTATTAGGTTTAAACGCCGAAGTTCTTGATGGTTACTCTAAATGGTTATGCGATTCTAGACTCAGAAGCCTTGGGTACAAGAAGATATTTAATCAAAAGGATAACCCTATTGGCGGCTGGCTTGATAGTTATTTAGATAGCAGTAAAGTACAAGTAGCTCCTCAAGAAACAGAGATTTCTAGCTATAAAGTCGGAGCAAGGAAAACTGACATATCTGATGACGATTTCGATGATTTAAAGCTATAATACGTATTAAATATAGTGTAAATATCTAAGTGAATTTAGATATTACATTACTTTTTAATTTAGTATTAGGAGCATTATCTTTTCTAGGAGGATGGTTGTTTACTAGAGTATTCTCTCTTTTTGATAAACAAGAAGCTTTATTTAAGGAGATAAATGATAAAACATTTAGTGATTTTATTACGTTAAGAAAAGAAATGGAATTAGAGAGTAGAAAACATCAACAAGAAATATCTGATTTGGCGCTAAAAATATCAACTACTTATGTAACTAAGGAATCTTTTGAAGCGTATTTTGATCGAATTGAAGCTAAATTAGACCGAAATTTTGATATAATACAAAATCATTTAACTAAAAAATAAATTTAATATTGTAATCTTTTAACGGTTAAAATATTTTTTCATATCATCATAGCACCATGAAAGCATTAAGCTTTCTTTTGTTTTTAAATTTTCACTATAAACTTTATGAAGATATTCTATTTCATCTATGGTTTTTCTATATAAAGTTGGCCAAATATCAAAAAAGATGGTGTCAAATTTTTCTTTTAGTTCTCTATAATATGTAAAAGCATCACCATGTACGATTGAAACTTTATTATGAATATCTCTTTCTTTTATATATGGAGATATTAATTCAATTAACTCTTTATCGAGTTCTACTATTTTTATAGAATTTACAGTAGGATCATCTAGTAGTGGAAATATAACTATACCTAACCCTAAACCAAAATTCAAAATGTCCCCATAAGATTGATCTAAAAAATCTTTACATGAAACAATTTCACTTGCATGACTAGACATCATTGTTCCGTACTCTTTATGAACTAAAGCAACGTAATCATTTCCAATGTCTTTTTTACTTTCTTCTCTATATATCCAATGAAGAGGATACAAATCGCTATACGCTGGAGGTTCTTTAGGAGTCCAATATTCATGATCTTCTTTTTTCCAAGTAGCTTTTATTAGTTTAAAGTTTTTAATTTCAGCATTTGAATTATATATTTTACTTATATCTAGTATTTCTCTCATATTATTAACTTTTCTTTGATATCCAAAAGGGCTTTACCTCCATATTGTATATTATATGAAGTTTTTTTTACCAATCCAACTTTTCTTTTGACTCCAAATTTTATCGTAATCTCAACGATAAACGGGCCATCGCACTTATGGATCAGAGGTAGCTTCGATCACTACATTCTGCGATGCCTATAGCTACATTCCCTTTATTAGCCATATAATGTACATATAAAGGTTTTAATAGTCGTCAGCCCTTGGGACGTTGCTATCTCAAAGGATTGATAGTTGATTATTTGACATCAACAAACTGCTCTAATTGGGAACTATGTTTACTTATACTATATTAAATTTGCTTTTTTGTCAAATTTTATTTATAATTATCTATATGGAGATAGTAAAAAATAAGGCAAGATGGGAAGCTTATGCCTATAAATGTATAAAGCATTATAATGTCAATAATTTTAATATTTATGATATCCCGCAAGAGTATCCATGTATGGCAATACCTCAATTAATTTCAGACCTGAATGGAACAAGAATTAAATTCAATTTTATTTATAAAAAAGATTGCGAAAAGCTATTAAAAAATGTATAATATATTATAACAGTTCTTTCTAATTGGGCGCGTACTGGTTTCGATTTTAAAAAATGAAATTAGAATGCAAGTAGAGGTTGAAACGGGTCTCTTTAAAAAGCTTCAATTATATCAACTGCCAAAACAGCTAAATATAAAGGTCATATCTCTGCTAGAGTTTCTCTAGTTGAGGAGACCGCTTCTGTAGCCTAAGTTCTACAGCGTGACTACCTTGACACATCTATTGGATAGTTGCGTAATTAGATGTCTTATTATTGTATAGTTTTTTTGTTCTATCAATATTAAGTATTAAAAATAAGATCGCCAAAGTATGTTGTTGCTGATCAATACAAGGCTAAAATAAAAGCAACTAAACTTGTAGTATTTTAATTATCTTCTTTAAAAGACGAGAGTTCAATTCTCTCCGCGTCCAAGTTTTAAGATTTTTAGTTATTTTTTAAGTGTAAAGAAAGAATATGATAGAAACCCTATTTGCTGGACTTAACGGATTCACAGTAATACCTGGAAAGAAAAAATATTACGCTTCAGAGTATGAAAATAATTGTGAAATTAAGGTTGGACCACAAGATAGCTTAGAATTAACTTATGAAAATGGATTTTCTTCAGATTTCTCAGAAACTAACGTAATCAAATCTGATCCAGCTTCAATAATTTCTTGCGACGGTTTTGGCGGATGGACTTACAATATTTTAATTCCAAAAGGGTTTGTATTAGACTTTATAGGTCAAAGAAATGGATATAAGGACATAAGAGGCGGAAAAGAATCTCAAATTATCCTAAGCATGATTGAACCAATGTATGCTATTTATAAACAAGAAGGAAACTCAGATAGACTAGTTGATTTTATTCCTTGGTTAATCAAACAAGTTAATGGATATTCTGCAAGAAGTTTCAAAAGTATATACATAAAGAGCTATACGCTTCCTTCTGTCAGAAAAATTCAATATTTAAATCAAGCACAAACAATAACAGCTAACACAGATCAAGCAAGTCAATTTGGAATAAGTCATACCAAATATGGACTCAGAACAAATTTAAGCTTCGTGAATAAAAGTGAAAAATTTTATAGATTAGCAATAGACGTAAAAACAAACCCAACGACTTTTGCAGCAAATAAATTTAGAACTAATTTAACAATAAATGATTTTGATATACATGCAATAAGGATAGATAATTTTTATATAGTTCATCCAAAAGTAGCAGATAATAATAAACCCTATATTGAAAAAAACTTTAACGCTACAACATCAAATGCTTCTAATAAAATATTAAAAACAGATCATTTACTATTTAATGATTCAATACTTTATTTTTCTCAAATAAGAGTAGGCGGAGTTCCTCCTAGTGAATCAGAACCACTTAAAGAAGCGACTAATTATTATGTTATTAACGCAACAGCAAATGATTTTCAAGTATCATTAACTCCAGGTGGAAGTCCAATAAATATAGGTGGAGACTATGATGTTATAGTAGTATATCAAAGTTCTCTTCCATTAACGATTAGTAATTATCCAGAGTTCAAAGTTCAATTTGGATCATCAAAATTATATCAAGTTCCAACTTTAAGTAATTTTACAAAAAGAGAAGATGTTAATAAAATTGATAGAAATGCAGCTCTTAAAGATTCACTAACAAAATTTAAAAATCAAAACACACTTCAAATAGCTCAAACTGGCAATATTTATTATACACAAGGCATGATTCCATTAAGTGCATCTGGATATGCATATACAGGAAATACAATTTATTGGTTCCAAAATAATATAGTTAACAGTAGACCTAAATATTTAAGTAGCGGACTATTTGATAGTGAAAAAACAGGTGATGGAAATATAATTCAAGCTGGAACAGTAAGTACATATTTTAGACTTACTAATAGTGCTAAAAATTTCCAAAATGAAACACTTAATGTAGTATATTATAATATTTCTGCAAAATCTGGAATATTTAAATCTATAAATGAAACAGGATTTTTTAAAAATAATTCTGGAGATGCAACTTACAAGAGCGGAGTTTATACAAAATTTTATCAAGATATTCAAAAATATTTGTCAGATAATTACAATAACTTAACAGACGAAGTTTACGCTAAAACATCAACTCATCCAAATTTCTATATATATAGTGAAGCCGCAAAGCAAAGGGAAGGAGCTTATGGTGGAATAAATCCATTTTATTTAAATAGTGGATTTTATAATATATTACCAGCTAATTTTTATTTATTCGCTCATACAGCTCCATTAGATAATACTACGTATACTGCTAAAATTACAGGAATATCATTAAAACCATCAGATACATTCAAACCAAATGCAGCAAGCATTACAAGTTTAGGTATAACCACAAATACAAGATGGATATTAAATCCAATTACTAAAGTTTATGATAAAGTTAATTAACGAACCTCAACCAGAGGGCCCTAGTCCTTCTCCTAGAGGAGCACCACAAAATCCACAAAATCCAATAGACCCGAATAATAGGATTTAAATTTTAAGTGTAATTTTTATATGAAAGCGAGATTATTATATGGGAAATGAATGGGGTCCTGATGGCGAGCTTCCAGATATTGATAAACCAGGCAAAGTAGATCCACGCCCTGAACCAGCATTTCCAACAAACACAGATCCAAGGCAAAACGACAAAGACGAAAAAGATGAAGACGCAAAAGATGACGCGAATGATAGCGATAGTGATGATGCATATATTATTGCTGCCGCAGTCCTTGCAGCTTTAGCGCTTGCTGCTGCTGCTGCTGCTGCTGCTAACCAAGGTACACCTTCGCCTACAGCCCCCAGCTCTCCTCCAACACAAGATCCAAGTCCTGCGCCACAACCTCCTGGACCAACTCCACGACCACCAGAACCTGCTCCAACACCACAACCACCAGCTCCTAATCCTGCCCCTCAACCAACACCTACACCATCACCAGGTCCTGAAGGTGGTCAGCCACCACCAAGATGCTGGGTAGCAAGAGAAGTTTATGGTTACGACAATCCTTCGTGGTTACTTTTTAGAGACTACTTAGATTACTCTGCTCCAAAGTATTTTAGAAATTTTTATATATCTTATGGAGAAAGAATTGCGGACTTTATAAAAAATAAACCTTTATTAAAAAATATTATTAGAATTTGGATGGATAGTAAAATTTAATTTAATTTTATATATTTTACATCCTAGTGTAATTATTTACATGAAAATAGGATTTAAATATTATGGGACTTAAAGGATATTGGGGCTATGAATATCCTTATCCTCAATGGCACGATGGGGAAGATCCAGATAAGCCAGAAGAGGTTCGTCCAGCAATACCAGTTATGCAAAGCTGGGAACTAGAAGAATTAGAGAGGCGAGCCGCAGCAGAAGAGAGATGGGAAGAAGAACAAGAAGAGGATGGTCCAAGTCTAGAAGAAATTGCCAGTTATGTTGCTCTTGGCATTTTTGCTGTAGGAACTATTGCTTTAGTTGCAGGAGCTGCTGGCGGTAAAAATAATGACAATACTAGCCCAAAAGATACTCCAAAAGGGCAAGAAGAAGAAACACCAAGTCCTGCTCCAGTAAACAATGGAAATGGAATCCCAGCAGAACCTGCTCCAACACCAAAAGTACCAGTTCCTGCTCCTGCGCCTCAACCAACTCCTGGCCCTGATAAGGATGTTCCAAAGCCTGAAACTCCTAATCCACCAGGAAGAGGAGTAGTAGGCTTAAGAAATAGCTTTAGTTAATATAATAGACTTTATCTTTAGAAGATACTATTATATTTAGTGAAATTTAATTTTCTTGTTTTAGATTACAATAGACCAAAAGAGAGCGAGTTGTGCTTGCAAAGCATAAGAAAATTTGCCAAGTTTAATCATAATATAATATATTTATCTAATGGTGGACAACAAGATTATGTATATGATTATTATAGAAATAATCTAATAGATAAATTAATACTAAGAAAATTCAATAATGGATGCGGTTTAGGAACAAGAGAGTTATTTAATGATTTTGACATAGATTGTGAATTTGTATTTTATGTACAATGTGATCAATTTATGATACGCGATTTGAAACAAAATGAAATTGATTTATATATATCTAAAATAAATAATAAGACTTTATATATTGATCTTGCTGGAAATCAAGGAAATGGCAAATATTCAGAAAGAGCCCATTTCATAAATAAAAATACATATAATAAAATACCAAACGCAATTGGTGGTCCTGGGCCATATGCTAATCAAAAATGGACAGAAAGAGCTTTACAAGATTATATTGCTCAAAATAATTTGGAGTTTATAACAATTGATCCTCCACTTTTTGGAAATAATGGAAAAATATCCTATAGACAATTTCCATGCGGAGGAGAAACTATGCACTTTACAGACACAAAACAATTATGGATAATTAAACCGTTAAAAGACAGATATGATGGATGGCCTAATTTTAATTTAACTGATGAAGAATGGGTTAAAATATTAAATAATCAATGGGAAAATGGCACAGTACCAACGAATCATGCCAAAGACACTTTTAAATGCTGGGAAAGACCATACGATATAAAGGATTTTAATAATGAGTAAAATTTATCTTTGCGGAATAACACATAATGATTTAGATAACATTAAAGAATTAACCTCAATTTATGAGTATTTTGATGGGTTAATTTTTGTTGATGGAGGATCAACAGATGGCACAAAAGAGTTACTAGAATCAAGAAAAAAAGATGGAAAAATCATACATAGAAGCTGGACTAACGATCACGACTTCCAAATGAATGAATTTTTAAGACAAGGACCAATGAAGATTGGTGATTGGTTCTTTATTAGAGACAGTAGAGAAAGGTTCAATGAAAATTGGATTAAAGATTTAAGAGCGATGGTTCAAAATTTTAAAAACAATAGAATTTCTTCTGTATTTAATTATGGCAAAGGTTTTGCTTTTGAATATTATGACGATATGTATTTTGCTGGATCACCACATTGGGGGTTAATGAACTGCAGAGACAACAAAATAGATCTTGTGAATATTTTTAGCGAAAAAGATAAAGAGCATACTTGGAGATTAAGAGATGGAGAAGGAAATAGACCAATATGGAATTGCATAGATCATTTTGTAAAATACTACTATGTATACCCAAGATCAAATCATTTATTAATGGGTAGAGAAAATGACAGAGAAGGCTTTATTAAAGCTGAAACAAATAGGCAAAAATTTCGCTTATATTGCAACTTGAAATTAAACTTAGACTTTACAATAGAATCACTTAAAACATATTTATCTAAAGACGAATGGAAGAAAGACGCAGAATTTGTCCATATGTTTGATCAAGAAGAAATTTTAAAAACTTTTTATAGATGGCATATCTTGAAGCATGATTTTGAAACTATTCAAAAAGATAAAAAAATCTGGAAATTGGAAGTTTAAAATGTTTAGCATTTATAGTTCAGCTTTTAATGTAATAAAAAACTCTTTTGATTATGAATCAGCAGTTGAAAATTTTTGTAATTTTGCAGAAGAAGTCGTAATAGCAGTAAACAAATCTGAAGATAATTCTTTTGAAGCATTTAAAGATCTAGAGAAGAAATTTAGCAATTTAAAAATAATTTCTGTAGATTTTGACTATTCAGACCCCTTGCTTGATGGTAAAATTAAAAATGCAGCCCTTCAAAAAACTTCTAATATATATAAAATAGGATTAGACCTAGACGAAAGAATACCAAAAAGACATAAGGATAGATGGATTCGAGCAGCAAAAATGATGTATGAACATCCAATGATATATGGTTTTCTAATTCCAAGTATAGATATATGGAAAAGCCTAGAGTACATACAAGCAGATCCTAATAAAAATAAAAACTTTAAATGGTATTTACATAAAGAAAAATTATACAGAGGAGCAGTTAATTTTGCTAGATTAGAAAATGGTAAAATTGACAGAGAAAAAAGTGATACATGCGAATTACTGGATCAACTTGGAAATCTAGTGAATACTCCAAAAATATACGCAAATTTTGAAAATGATGAAGATTATTTTAAATGGCTTGAAGAGGAAGCTATTTTTGTTTTTCATATTGGTTTTTTAGATTTTGAAAAAAGAATTATTAGGAATAAAAACTTTTGGAATAAACATTGGGAAACGGTTTCTGGTAAAAAGCATGAAACCGCAATGACGTTAGAACAGTTTGATAAAAGATCAACTAAGCTTAAAAAGCATAATTTGAAACTTTGGGACGAAGTATGAATTATATTTGCGGAGAATACTTTGCAGAAAATTCATCTTTAGTTTTTGATGAAGGATATTTAAAATTTGAAGGTGGAGTATATGTACCCAAAGACCAACCAAAAGAATTATTTGAGCATAATAAATTTGTAGTTTATAAGAATAATAATGACAATGACTATATTTTTGTTAATCCTCATTTTCTAGCAGAATTTTTGCATTTTATTGAAAAAAATAATATTAGATGTAATTTGATAACTCATAAAAGTGACTCTTTAATATGCGACACTTTTATAAATAGACAAGGAGTAACAATAAACGATATTTTAAATAGTAAAAATATAATACATTGGTACGCACAAAATTGCTTTATAAAGCATAATAAAATATCATATATCCCAATAGGCGCAGAGTGCCCAAGAATAGGCTTACATCCTATACTAAAAAAAGCCAAACATTTAAATAAACAAAGAAACATTAATTTTTTAATTAATTTTGAAGAAAATATACCATACAGTATATTTAATGAAAGAAAAAACCTAGCCAATATATTAAAATTTAAAAATATTTATAATAACACCTTCAATTTCCTTAAAAGAGAAGAGTTTATTCAAGATCTACAAAATTCTTATTTCTGCCTATCACCAACAGGAGCAGGAGTAGATTGCCACAGAACATGGTTAGCCCTATACTGTGGAGCTATTCCAGTCTTGACAAAAAATTATATATCAAGTAAAATTGCTGAGAAGTTTCCAGTATATCTTGTAGATAATTGGGAATCTTTAGATTTTTCATCCTTAACTGAAGACCTTTATTTGAGTATTAAAAATCAAAAAAGTATAGAAATAAATGATTTAAATTTATCAAATTTTACAGAAATAATCAATCTATTTAAATGAAAAAGACTCCTATAGTTCTAATAGCTTTTAATCGGCCCAATTACTTTTATGAAACATGTAATAGTATATTATCTCAAGTAGACGACAGGCCAGTTTATTTATTTGTTGATGGACCAAAAACGCAACAAGATTTATTCAATATAAATACCGTAAAATGGTCATTCAATAATTTCTTTCCTAATGGTGAGATATTTGAAGAACAGAATAACATAGGTATAGCTTTTAATACAAAAAAAGCCAGAGAAGTAATATTTGAAAAGCATTCAAGAGCAATATTCATAGAAGACGATTTAGTTTTAGAACCGTATTATTTATCTATGATTGATAGGCTAATGGATAAATTAGAAGACGACCAAAATGTTGGGATGATAAATTGTTTCGCTGGAGCAGCTACAAGGCAAAATAACCTAAACGCATTGGATAATCAAGAAAAAAATAAATCAAAACTAATTGCATGCTCTCATACATACGCTATGGGTATGTGGGCTAACAAATACGAAAAAATAAAACCTACATTATATGAGTATTACAAATTGCTTCCATCTATTTACAAAAATAGACCCCATCAACCAATAATAGATTTTTGGAGAAAAAAAGGCTTGGGACAAGGTATGAATATAACTAGTCAAGACAAAGCCACAGATTCATCTATGCTACTAGTCAATCAATATAAAGTTTCCACATATACAAATAATTTAAAATATATAGGAGAAATTGGAGACAACAGTAATACATTTGCATTCAAGACTTTTAATTGGGAAAATTATCCAATATACGGCAAAGAGGTTTTTGATTTTGATTGGTCAGAAAAAGATAAAGAAGAAGTTAAAAAAGAGCTAGAACATAATTTCTTTGGGGATGGGATAGTAGAGTGAAGAAGTTGAAGCTCGCAATATCAGTTGACGATATTAGTCCTAAAAATGTAAACGCATCTCTAGACGATCCTTTCTTATCTAAAGTATATAAAATATACAAAGAACATGGAGTTAAGACTACATTATTTATTCCAGCAAATTTATCTGGAACTAGTGATTTAAAATTTTTCCCAGATTGGTGCAAATTTATTGATGAATTAGAATTTATTGAAGTTGCAGCTCATGGATTTTTGCACGACTTTCAAACTCCAAATCAAGGCGAAAATTATAAGGAATTTGCCAGAATGAACTACGAGGATACGATCATGAGATGCAAAGACATAAAAGAGTCTTTGAAATTTTTTAAAAAGCCTATTCATGGATGGAAAATGCCAGGTTGGGAATTTAATCCAGAATCTCTTAAAGCTATATCAGAAAATTTTGATTATCTATACGCACATCCGTTGCATATGGACATATATAGAAATATTTCTCAAAAAGCTAAAGTTATAGACTCAACCAATACCTACGATATTCAACACCAAATAGATTTTAACACATTAACTAATGGAATACTCATTCTTCATTCTCATGTAGATGGAGAAACGAATCAAAACAAATGGACGGATTTTAATTTCGCAAGACTTCAGATTACATTAAATGATCTATTTAAATTTTTTGAAGTAGAGACTAAGTTTATAAAAGATTTATGATTACAGTAGCAGCGATTTGCAAGAATGAAATAGCATTAATATCTGAATGGATAAGAGTCCTTCAAGATTCGGAAATTGTATCAAATATTATTATTGGAGATACTGGGTCTACAGACGGAACGATAGAAGAGATTAAAAAATATAGCAATATTGAACTCTTTCAAATACCATGGAATAGCAATTTTTCTGAAGCTAGAAATCTTCTAATAGAAAAATCAAAAAAGAATAACTCCAACTTTTTGTGGATGCTAGATATTGATGAATTTCCATCAGTCAATTTAATAAGTAAATTAAAAAATGATTTAAAAAATCTAACAAAATATGATCTTATTATGTTTCCGTATGTGGAGTTTTGGGACTTCGATAAACCATGCTTTAAACTACCACCCAAAAAAACTTGTTTAATTAATGGCTTTATATACTATGAACCATTTAAACCGAACATCTGCTTGATAAACAATAACATAGATTTTAAATATAAAAATTCACTACATGAAGTATTAGACCTAGATTTCAATAAAATAAATTCATTATTCTGCTCCAAGTCTGGCAATCAAATTGTTCCTTTAAATTCAATATATGAAGAATATTATATATCCCATTTCTCATTCCCAAAATATAAGAAAGCAGCCAAAATCAATAATTCTTCATTCGAATATGAATTAGGCAAAAAAAGGCTTGAATATAGAAAAATTAAAACAGCCATAACTAATGGCAAAGAATATAGCACGGATTGGGCAAAAGAAAATAGAGATTATAAAGAAATAGAAGAACTAGGCAAAAACCAAATAGAGCAATTTTTAAAGGTAGAGGGATACGTATTTCCAGATTTAAATATAGATAAAATTAAAGAAACTAACTATTATAATAGTATTATATGAACGACTTTAATTTTTATTTTTGGTCTTGCTTTAATGTAAGAGGCAGAAATTCCATGTATCCTCATGTTATCGAAAAAGCATGGATAGATAATAGATTTAATATATGGAAGAATTTTACATATAAAAGCGTTTGTAATCAGCTAGATAAAAATTACAAGTACATCCTAGAAATTGACGAGATTAACTACGACTATACATCTAGCCTATTCAACGCCTTAAATGATGAAAAATTGGTTTTATTAAAAAATACCTTAATTGAGAATAAGCTTGACACAACAAATAATATTATAGCTAGAATGGATTCAGATGATATGTATAGAAATGATGCAATTATTAAGTTTAAAGAAACATTCATTAGTAATCCAGATATAGAATATGTAATGATGAGCAAAGGTTATTTTATAAATGTTAATACTTTTGAAATAAAGAGATATTATTCTCCATCTGGACCATTTTTTGCTGCAAAAATTCCACAAAATTTAAATAGTTATACATCTACAATGGATACTCCAATTTTTATTGGTCATGGACAAGTGAAGCATAAACCATATAGATTTATAGATGAAAATATGGCTATGGTAACATCCCATGATTACAATACAGATCAATGGCAATTCAGACAAACAGCGCAACACACTTCGAATGTTGGAGCGGTTCGCATGCAAGAAGCAGAGTCTTGCTCAGAAGAAGAGCTTCATAATAAAACTTCAATCTTACAAACTTTTGGTTTATAATGAAAATAGCTTTAATTTCTAATGACACAAAAAATATTTTCCCACATTATGGGAATGGAGGAACTCAATCCTGCGTTGAAAACTTAGCTGTTGGACTACATCAAGCAGGTAAAGATTTTTTTGTAATTTGCCCTAAAAGAAAATATAAAAACGACATCAATTACCCATTCAAAATAATTGAGGCAGATTTTTTTCCAAAAGAAGACGACATCAAAAATGATAAAACTTATGAGCAAGCAGTAAACGAAGTGGTGTCTTCAGAGAAACCAGATTTAGTTTTAACACAGCAAGAAGAACTTCTTAATGATCAAAATCTAAAAAATTGTAAGTTAATAACAACTAGACATGATAGTGGAGACAAGAATAAAGAGCTAATCTATAAGCCTAATCTAAACTATAGATTCATTTCGCAAAATCAATACAACACTTGGGTAAGATCAGAAGATGATAAAAAATGTTCGTTTTGGTGTTATACAGGATTTTCTGATCAAGAATATGATTTGAATTTAAAACCAGAAGATTATTATTTATGGGTAGGAAGTTTTGGTTGGGGATGGGAGGCTAAGGGGCTTAATATATTTATTGAGTTAGCTAATTATTTTAAAGAAAAAAATTTCGTTATTTATGGATGTGGAAATCCTCCAATAGAAGAACTAGTTTTAAGTTCTGTTAAAGATAATAAAAATATATATTATGGAGGCATGCTAAAAAGAGGAGATCAACATACGAAAGTTTTTAAAAACGCAAAATGTCTAGTTCAATTATCAAGTATGAATGAAGCGTATGGACGAACAAGCGTAGAAGCTATGACTAAAGGTACTCCAGTAATAACAAATTTTAATGGAGCTAATCCAGAAATTGTTGGCACAGGAGGGTTAAGAATAAATTCTGGAGATGAACTATTAAACGCTATAGAAAAAGTTGGCAATCTAGACAGAGAAGAAGTTTTTAATTATTCAAAAAAATTTCATGTCAAGCATGAAGCAAGGATTTTAACTAATGTTTAGACTAAGGAAAATGCAAGAATGTGATGTAGCATTCTTTAATCAAACCAGAAATGAATGTAGAGAATTTCTTCATGATAATTCCTATTATACTTATGATCAAAGCTTAGATTGGTTTAAATCAAAGAATCCGAACTTTTATATATTTGAATTAAATAATGAAAAAATTGGATATTTTAGAACAAGCATAAATGAACATAATGAACTATATATTGGGGCTGATATAAATATTAAACACAGAGGTAAGGGGCACGCTAAAGAGGGATACCAAATGTTTTTTGAGATTCTTAAAGAAGAATATGGGGCAAGAGATTTATATCTTGAAGTATTCGAATCCAATGAAAGAGCTTACAACTTATATAAAAAGCTTGGCTTTTTTGAAATAAATAGATATAATCTGGAAAGAGGAATAAGTATTAAAATGAAAAGATCAATTTTATGAATTTAGAATCTGATTTAAAATATATTGTAGAGAATTTAGGTAAAAAAGATATATCTAAATTTAAGAATAAAACAATTTTAATTACTGGAAGCGGTGGTTTTCTAGGTAGATGGTTCGTGCAGATATTTGATTATTTGAATGAAAAATATTTAAATAATACTCTAAAGGTAATATGCTTAGAATCGCACATAGTAAATGATAATAATATTACTCATAAATCTATAAAAATAGACATTACCAAACCATTCGATCAAGAGCTAAATGAAAATAATATTAAAAATATAGATTATATATTAAATTGCGCAGGAATAGCAAGTCCAGAAAAATATCAAAAATTTCCAGTAGAAACTCTGGATGTGTCTTACTTAGGAACGAAAAACATATTAGATTTATCTTTTAAATATAAGATAGAAAGCATCATGCTATTCTCTTCTAGCGAAGTTTATGGAACTCCAAGGAAAGACGCAATTCCAACAAAAGAAACTTATATAGGATCTATCCCAACCACAAGTAATAGAAGCTGTTATGATATAGGAAAACAAGTCCTAGAAACATTAGGTTATGTTTATTTTAATAAGTTTAAAACTCCAATTAAAACAGTAAGGCCATTTAATATATATGGACCATTTATGGATGTAAACGATAAAAGAGTTCTTCCTAATTTTGTTAAAAGTTTTATAAAAAATGAACCTATTAAAATTTATGGAGATGGAAAGCAAACAAGAACATTTTGCTATATTGCAGACTCAATGGTTATGTTTTTGAAAATATTACTGAATGGTAAAAATGGAGAATGCTATAATATAGGAAATCCTAATCCAGAAATATCAATGATAAAATTGGCTAATTTATTTTACAAAGCTTTAGGTAGTAAGAATAAAGGCAAATTAATTCCATATCCAAACGCTTACCCCTCGGACGAACCTCTTAGAAGATGTCCAGATATATCTAAAACAATTAAAATTACAAAATTTAAACCAAAAATCAAACTTGAAGATGGAATTCATAAAATGTTTGATTACATAAAATCATTTTAATAAATGAATCTTTCGGTCCAAGAGTTTATTGATAGTTCTGTAGAGCATACCACCAGAAATGGCGTGCCTCCTATTGAACCAAAAAATAGACATATATGGGAAAGCATGCTGTTATATTCAGCAAAAGATAAATTAAAAAATGATGTTAAATTAATTGATTATGGATGTGGAAATCCTGGAACTTTAGCGATAACTCTTTTGAATAGATATCCACAATCTAAATATTACGGTTTAGATATTATGCATAGTGCCGAAAATAAAGATTTTGATAGTCAACAAAAGTATATTGGGCATATTTCTAATTTAGAATATATTATAGATAAAGTTGATTGTATGATTGCTGGAAGCGTATTAACTCATTTAGCTTGGGAAGACATAGTTCAATTACTAAATAAATGTAAACCATTATTTGAGAATGGTGGAGAATTTGGTTTTTCTATATTTAAAGGAGATAGTTATAATTTATATTCTAAAGATCCAAGCGCATCGTATTATCACGTTGTTGAACTTCCAATTCAATATTTAGAAAATTATTGTAAGGACAATAATTTAAAATTAAAATTATTAGATTTTCAATTTGAAATAGACCATAATATTGAGTATGAAAATAAAAAATTTAATAAACAATATTTTTGTAATATAAGCAAATGATACCATTATTTAAACTACATAAACCTAAAAACATTGGTCAAGTACTGGAACAAGTTTTTGACTCAGGATTCCTAACAGAAGGAGAGTATTCGGACAGATTTGAATTAGAATTTGGCAAATTCATTGGAAATGAAAATATGTGCCTTGTTAATAGCTGTACATCAGCCTTAGCTTTGGCTGCGCATGTTATAGGGATAAAACCTGGAGATGAAGTCATTACAACCGCTATGACTTGTATGGCTACAAATGAACCATTTTTTAATTTAGGAGCAAAGCTAGTTTTCGCAGATGTTAACAAAGAAAATGGAAATATTGATGTCAAAGATATTGAAAGAAAAATCACTCCAAAAACAAAAGCGATTCTGGTTGTCCATTGGGCTGGATTACCAGTAGAATTAGATGAGATACATGAAATTGCAAAAAGACATTCGATAAAGGTAGTAGAAGACGCAGCGCACGCTTTAAGGGCAGAATACAAAGGGAAGAGAATAGGGAATCATAGCGATTTTGTTTGCTTTTCTTTTCAAGCCATTAAGCATTTAACGACAGCAGACGGTGGAGCAATTGCATGCAAATCAAAAGATGATGCAGTTAGAATTAGAAAATTAAGATGGTTTGGATTAGACAGAGGAATCAAAGGCATGCAAAGATGGACTCAAGACATTCCAGAAAGCGGATTTAAATATCATATGAATAACTTAAATGCCGCGATTGGATTAGAGCAATTAAAATATATTGACGATTTAATCAATAAGCATATAGAAAATGGTATTTATTATAATCAAAATATAAACAATCCAAAAATACAAAAAATTCCTCAAAATGAATATTCTCAATCAGCATATTGGATGTACTCTCTTCTAGTAGAAGACAGAACTCATTTTCAAAAATATTTATCTGAAAATGGTATAGGATCAGATTATGTTCACGTTAGAAATGACCAATATAGCGTATTTAAAGATTTTAAAACTGAATTATCAGGAATGGATTATTTTGAATCAAGATTAATGAATATACCAGTTGGATGGTGGTTGACTAAAGAAGATAGAGATAAAATTGTTTCAGTAGTTAATCAATATTAAAATGATTCATTCTTTGGCGGAATTGAAAGATAAGGTCAAATTTATTCCTTCAGATGAAGCTAAAAAATTAGCGAGTGTTGCTGGTTTTGTAGCTGCAAAAGGAACAGATGATTCAGATTTTACTTATTTAAGTGGCAAAGAAATATTTCAACCAGCCACAGGCCATATACTTAGATATTTATCTGTCAATCAAGACAAATATCATTGGATTGGACATTCAGAATTTTCTTGGTTCGTAGCAGAAGCTTTACCAGTAATTTATGGACTATTCATAAAGAACCATTTGGAACATGTAGTTTCATTCGAGGGTTCTGAACCATATCTATTTTTTTTACCAAATGATAAATATTTAATCTCTTCTGGATGTCAAATGGGTACTTTGGGTGGATCACCCCCTTACTTAGGAAATGCCATTTATGAAAAAGAATATAAATCTATAAGTCCATATTGGACTCCTCCACCATTAAAAAATTTCTATAAAGATAAAATTAAATTTAATTTAACTAAACCATTATTAATTATAAACAATAAATTAACAGATGAATGGTCAGGAAGGCCAATTAACTGTTTCTATAGCGATGAATTAGAAAGATTATTAAAAATTCTTGATAACAAATACGCCATAGGTTATATTAGAGCGCTAGGAAATGAAAATGGATTTTGTAATGATGGAAGCGTAATAGAAAAGAGTAATGATTTTGAAGTTGTACAAAAAAATTGTTCTGAATTTATCTTTATCCAAGATTTAATGCATCATTTGAAAATAAATTTTAACTTGGCGCAATGTTTGATGCATGCTCAAAGCGATTTGCATATATCTTCTGCTGGTGGAAACGCTATTCTAGCCAGTTATTTCGGAGGGAAAAACATAATGATAGGTAGAGGACTGTATTTTAATAATAGACAAATATGGGGAGAAGATTCTTGGCTTAAAAATTTATCTGGATCTAAAATTTTACATGTAGATCTGGAGCCTACTAACAACTGGGAAGAGCAAATAAAAAATCTACTCTAATATGAGCAACAACTTTCAAGAGACTTATTATGGCAAAAAAATAGATACTGCCAATATTTTAAATATTGAAGACGCAAGTAAACTTATAAAAGGAAGAAAAACAGTTGTTATAACTGGAGTTACTGGGCAAGATGGAAGTCACATGGTGGACTTTCTTTTAAAGAATACAGATTTATTAATCTTTGGAGGAGTTAGAAGATTAAGCGTATACAATCATGAAAATATCAAACATATTCAATCTGACAGATTTCATTTAATTAATTTTGATCTTACAGATTCTCATGCTATAGCTAGAACAGTTGAAAAACTTCAACCAGATTATTTTATAAATTTCGCAGCTCAAAGTTTTGTGGCTAGTAGTTGGGATTTCGCAAAACAAACTTGGGCAACAAACTCAACTAGCGTTTTAGATATACTAGAAGCTGTTAGGCTTTATAAACCATCCTGTAGGCTATATCAAGCTGGATCGAGCGAAGAATTTGGAAATGTACTGTATAGCCCACAAGATGAAAACCATCCATTAAGACCAAGAAGCCCATACGGAGCAAGTAAAGCTGCTTCTAGACAGCTGATTAAAGTATATAGAGATTCTTATAATCTTTATGCAATTCAAGGATGGTTATTTAATCACGAAGGAACTCGCAGAGGTGAAGAGTTTGTAACAAGAAAAATAACTAAAAATATAGCAAGAATTTTTAATGCTTTAAAAAATAACGAAGAATTCAAACCGCTTGAACTTGGCAACATGGAAGCTAAAAGAGATTGGAGCGATGCCGAAGATTTTATAGAAGGCGTATGGATGATGTTAAATCAAGACTATTACAATCATAGTTATAATATGATACCTCAAGAATATGTATTTTCTTCTAACGAAACTCATACTATCAAAGAGTTTGTGGAAAAGGCTTTTGCTGTAGCTGGAATTAATGGTAAATGGATAGGTGAAAATGAACACGCAATGTATGTATCAAGTGAAAATAAAATACTAGTACAGGTTAATCCTAAATTCTATAGACCAGCAGAAGTAGAATTATTGTTAGGCAACTCAGATAAAGCCAGAAAAGAGCTTGGATGGAAACCAAAAATTTCATTTGACAATCTAGTAAAAAAGATGGTAGAATGTGATATTGAAAATTTCAAATCATAAACTTTGCCAATTAATAGTTAAAAAATATATAAAAGGAAATATTAGTTGGCCAAGAGAAATCAAAATAGCCCAAAGACTTATTAAAAAATTTAATTCTTTTGATTTTTGGGACAACCTAAAGGAACTCGGTAGCCCGCCTCCATCTTTAGCATGGTTCTTAAAAGCAGAAGGCAAAGCTTTCTTATTAAAGGAATACGAAAACTTTAATTTAAATTTGAATAAAAAAGAAATAGTTTTAGAACAAAATAAAATTGATTATGATAAAAAGATTTGCCAAAAGCCTAAAACTCTGCTAGAATTTATAAGATATGGGAAGAAAACCTAAAGAAGAAATTGTTGAATCATCTGGTCCAAGCGCATCAGATAGATTATTATCATTTTTAAAAGACAATAAAGACGATCATTATAATTTTGAAGATGAAGTTTATTATAAAGTATCAACTGGTAGCTTGAACCTGGATATCGCTACAAGTGGTGGTTTATGCCCAGGACTACATAGATTTATTGGAATGAATGAAGGCGGTAAAACTTCAGAAGCGCTTGAAGTAACTAAGAATTTTCTTAAATCAGTTAAAAGCTCTAGAGCGTTGCTCTTTAAAGCGGAAGGAAGATTAAGCAAAGAAATTAAAGAACGCTCTGGAATTAAGTTTGTAACAGACCCCAAAGAGTGGGTTGATGGAACTTGTTTTGTATTTGAATGTAATATTTTTGAAACTGTTTCAGAATTAATGAAAGATCTGATTCAATCTAATGATGAAGATAAAAGATATATATTTATTCTTGATTCAGTTGACGGATTGATGACTAAAGGCGATTCTCAAAAAAGCATGACAGAGGCAACAAAGGTTGCTGGAGGAGCAGTAATATCATCAATGTTAATGAAAAAGATTTCTTTAGCTCTTTCTAAGCGAGGACATATGGCGATTTTCATTAGTCAAGTTAGGTCTGATATTAAGCTTGACCCTTATGCCGCGAATAAAGATATTCGTCAAACCACTGCAACTGGTGGAAATGCATTATTGCATTTTGCCAACTGGATTCTTGAGTTTGAACCAAAGTTTAATAAAGACCTTATTCTTGAAAAACCAAATGACAAATATGATCCAGTTAAGAATAAGATTATTGGACATAACGTTAAGATCATAATTAAAAAGTCAACAAATGAATCAACCAATTCAAAGGTCCAATATCCTATTAAATATGGTCGTAAAGATGGTTCCTCTGTATGGAGAGAGTACGAGGTAATAGATCAAATATTATCTTGGGAGTTTGCAACCGCAAAAGGAGCATGGGTAACATTTACAGACGAAATCGTAGAAGAGCTTAAAAAAGTAAATTTAGAACTTAAAAAACAACATCAAGGAATAGATAACCTTAGATTATATCTTGAAGAAAATAAAGGGATTGTAGATTATTTTTATACCAAATTTATAAATACTCTTGCGTCATGAGACTATTAAATATTAACGGCAAGCTCGTTAATAAAAATGTAAGAAAAAATCTTATAGATTGGCAAGGTAAAAGTCGCAGTAAACTTCAGTTTAAATTTAAACAATTCTTTTACCCCTATTGGAAGAATAATATTGTTTATGAAGAATTTCCTGTTTATGGAACAATGCTTAAAGTTGATATATTAAATGCAACAAAAAGGATAGCAATTGAAATACAAGGCAATCAACATGAATCATTTAATAAATTTTTTCATGATAATTCTAGATTAAAATATTTACAAAGCATAAAAAGAGATGTAAAAAAAGAAAAATGGCTTGAGGTAAATGGATTTAAATTCCTCGAATTATACGAAAATGATTTAAAAAATTTATCACCACAATATATAGAAGAAAAATTCAATATATTCATTATTTAGTGTAAAACTTTTTGGTGACTAATAAGAAAAAATTCAATTTTCCAGAATCACTTTTAAAACAAATCGATGAGTGTAGTTTCGGTGGCTATGTACTTTTTAATTTTTCAAGTAAAGGTGATCCTCAAGTATATACAAAATTTGATAATCAAATAAATGCAATGGCTTTATTATATTATATTAATACTTGGAGTCAAAGCATAGATCAATTAAATTTAGAAGCTACAACAGATTTAATAGCCAGAAAAAACGAAGAAGAAGACGAAGAATAATATTAAAACTTGACTTTTAAATTTTGTTTTGGTATTATATATAAAGGATGATTTATTCTTTACAAGTAGAAAGACATGTTTTAAGCGGCTTATTGAAGCACCAAGACTTATTTGCAGATATAGACATTTTTTTATCAGAAAATGATTTCTATAATGACGTACATTCTACAATTTATACAGTAATTAAAAATATAAAGCATAAAGGCGAAAACGTTGATAAAGTTCTTTTGGCCGAAAAGATTAAAAATCTTGGAATATCTTTTAAAGATGAAGTTAATATTTTTGACTATATAGACAATTTAAGTTTTTCTCAAATAACAGAAAATGCAACAATAGATGCATGTAAGGAGCTAGTCAAATTAAGAGTTCGTAGAGAAATATCTCAAACAGCAGATAAACTAAAAGAATACGTTAATAAAAATTGCGAAGACTCTTTAGATGAAATTATTGGAAAAATAGACGGTATTTACAATAAAAAAATATCTTCTTATTCAGAAAATGATGTACCAATTAATATTTTTGAAGGAGTAGAAGACTTAATTGAAGAAATAGGAAACAGCCCTAAAGATGAAACAGGACTCATTACTCCTTATTCTGAATTTAACAGAATGTATGGTGGATTAAAGAATGGCAATATCTATGCGATTGCAAGTAGGCCAGGTCAGGGGAAATCAACTTGGTTAAATGATATTTGTTTTAAGACTTCAATTAATCCTAAGAATAAAACTAAAACCCTAATTCTTGATACAGAAATGCAAACAGTTGATATTCAATTAAGAATGGTGGCATCATTAAGTGGAGTTCCAGTATGGTATTTAGAAACTGGAAACTGGAGGAAAAACGAAGAAATGACGAAAAAAGTCAGAATGGCATGGAGCAAAGTTAAAAACTATGAATACTTTCATTACCATGTCGGAAATAAAAACATAGATCAGATTTGTTCAATGATTCGCAGATGGTATCTTTCAAAGGTAGGAAGAGGAAATCAAGCGATGATTGCATATGATTATATCAAATTAACTGGAGAAAAAGTAGGACAGAATTGGGCAGAGCATCAAGCTATTGGCGACAAGATCGATAAGTTAAAAAGAATTTCAGAAGAAATTCATTGCCCGATTATTACCGCTATGCAGTTAAATCGTACTGGAGAAAGTTTTAATAGAAAAGCTAGCGAAGTAGTTGATGATAGTTCAGTTATATCTCTTTCAGATAGACTTCAATGGTTCGCTTCGTTCGTGGCTATCTTTAGAAGAAAGACTCTTGACGAGGTAACACTTGACGGTCAAGCATTCGGAACTCATAAATTAATTCCTACAAAAACAAGATTTCAAGGTAAAGATGCAGCTGGTCATCAAGATTTAGTCAGAAGATTAAATGAAACTGGCAAAGAGGTGTGGGCCCAAAATTATTTAAATTATCAAGTAGAAAATTTTAACATTGAAGAAAGAGGATCGCTAGTAGATGTAGCTACGCACCAAAGAGAGCAATATGAATTAAATGATGCAAACGCAAATGACGGAGAGTTATTATGAATGTAGATTTAATATCAGTAACAGCCCCTAAAATAAATGGGATAGAAAAACCCGAGGATTTAATTGCATATTGTGCAAGAGTTAGTAATCCATCAAATCAGATGAATGCTGAAACAGCCCCAAAATTATTAAAATTTTTAATTCAAAACAAACATTGGTCTCCATTGGAAATGGTGGATATGACTTTAGAAATTAAAACTAGCAGAGCTATTGCAGCGCAAATCTTAAGGCATAGATCTTTCTCTTTTCAAGAGTTTAGTCAAAGATACAGTTTAGCCAATGAACACGAAGATATTGAATTAAGAGTTCAAGGCACAAAAAATAGACAAGTTGGAGAAAATTTATTTCCAATGAATAATCCAGCATATGAAAAAATAGAAGGATTAATCGCAGAAACCTTATCGCTATCACAGCATTGTTATGATACAATGATAGAAAATGGAGTAGCGAAAGAAGTAGCCAGAATGATTTTACCACTTACGACTCAAACAACTATGTATATGAAAGGTTCATTAAGAAGCTGGATTCATTACATAGAATTAAGAACAGAACAAAATACTCAAAAAGAACACAGAATGATTGCGGAGAAATGTAAGAAAATTTTTAATAAAAACTTTCCAAGTATAAGCGAGGCATTAGAATGGAGGAAGTAAATATTTATCAAATTTTAACTGATCTTGGTTATCAATTAAAAGATTATGGCAAAGAATTTAGAGCAAAACCACTATATAGAGATAGCGACAATGATACAGTTTTAAGGATTTATAAAGATACTGGAAAATGGTTTGATTTTAGTCAAAACATAAGTGGAGATATTAATTCTTTAATTAATTTAACTCTAAAGTTGGAAGACCCAATAAAAGCGCAAGAATGGCTTAAGAATAAAAACTTTAAACCAAATGTTGAAATTGCCACTAGAAAACCATTGATAAAATCAACAAAAAAGTTCGATATAGAAATTTTAGCTAAATTAGAAGGAGTTCATAAATATTGGGTAGATAGAGGCGTAAACCAAGACACTATCTTAGAGTTTAAGGGTGGATTAGCTAATATGGGTAAGATGAAAAATAGATATGTTTTCCCTATATTTGATATTAAGAATAATCTAATAGGATTTTCTGGAAGAGATATTACAAATAAATCAAACATTAAGTGGAAGCATTTAGGGGAGAAGAACGATTTTCTATATCCATTATTTTTAAATGATAATTATATACAAAATAAAAAAGAAGTTATTCTTGTAGAAAGTATAGGGGACATGCTGAATCTTTGGCAGAATGGAGTAAAGAATGTATTAGTAACTTTTGGAACAAATTTAAGTTTATCCATATTAAACTATTGCCTTAAAATAGACGTACAGAAGATCTATATTAGCCTAAATGATGATTCTCATAAAAATAAAGCTGGAAACATTGGAGCAGAAAAAATTAAATCTAGACTTAAAAGATATTTTGATGAAAAACAGTTAACCATAAAATTACCATTTAAAAAAGATTTTGGAGAAATGTCGTCTGAACAAATTCAAGAATGGATTAATTCATGAACATTTATCAAGCCCAACCCAATAGAGCGTTCCCATCAGTCTTAGGTTTTGTTAACTCAAATCGAGAAACAATAGGTTATGAATTTTCTACGCAATTCGCATTTAATAATGAAGAAGATCATAATTATTTATCTTCAAATAATTATATACAATACAAACCATTAGAGTCTCCACCAAGAAAATTAAATGAAGATTCAATTAATCCGATTCTAGTTAGATTAAAGAATGAAAACCAACTTAATAATTTAACTTTAAATGAAGATATAGATTATCTTCATGGTCTTTACGAAACTAAATACTTCAAAAAAGATGACAAAGATTTTTCTTTTACAATTATTGATCATCCAGTTAATCAAATTATTAATATATTCACTTATATTAAATATCAAATCAATTCACAAGAAGAATTAGATGCCTATGCTTATTTATTAAATAAATCTGATGACGAGCTGATTGAAGAAATGAAAAAGTATAATTTAGATTTAAACATCTTTGAGTTTCCTGGACTAGATCCAGATGCATTTAATTTTAAATATACAAAAAACTTTTTTCTAAAATATCATTCTTTAAAAAATAAAAACGAAGAAGAGACGGTTCAAGCTTTTAAAGATTTCTATGGTAAGTATTATATATACATGTTAATAAATTCTAGCTGCATGAAAAATATTAACTCAAAAGAAGAATGGGTGGATTATTTTTTGTCGAACCCAACATTAAAAGATCTTATATCTTATAAAAATATGAAATTCACCTACCCAAGTACTTTTATACATGCTAAAGATTTAGATAAAAATCATAATTTTTACGGAATAATGGATACCAGAAAAAATTTAATTAAATCACTTCATTGCATATCCAATTTATCAAACAATATGTTTTTTGCACTAAACCCTCAATTTCCCATAAAATCTCCAATGGATGATTTTGATTATAGAAAAAAAGAAATAACTGATATACTAGCTGAAGATATAGAATTCTTCGAAGAGAAAAAGAAAATTTTAAATGACTCCTAAGAAAATATTATCGGCATCTAGAATAAAGACCCTTGAAACATGCTCTTGGGTTTACTGGAATAACTACCATACAAAAGTGCCGCAAAGTCAAAACGATGGAGCATTAAGAGGAACGATATGTCATACAATTTTTGAATTACTTTTAAATGAAAAACATAGGCATCATTATAATAAAATAATAAAGAAAAATTCAATAAAAGGCAGCGAAGCGGTTACTAGATTAGTTAAAAAATCAAAAACTAAAGTTGGGCTAGATGAGTCAAATTTTGAAATTTTAGATCAAATGATTATGGTTGGATTAAAACATGATTTTTTTGGTGAAAAAGATGGCGAAATAGTTTCACCAGAATATTCATTTGAAATCCAAAGTGATTCACCAAAATACCATATTAAGGGTTTTATAGACAAACCCATTAAATCAAAGAATAAAATGATTATAATTGACTATAAAAGCTCTAAAGCTAAGTTTAGGGGAGATGACCTTGAAGCCAATATTCAAGCCATGATGTATAGTTTAGCTAGTAAAAAACTATGGCCTAAATTAAAACCTATAGTTAGATTTTTATTTTTAAGATTTCCAAAGCAACCAATCCAAGAACTTGAATTTTCAGACGAACAAATTAAGGGGTTTGAGCATTATCTTGAGCACATTAATGATTATATTAATAAATTTGATGAAAATTCTGCTCAAAGTAATTTTGCAATTGATAACAATAAAAGCAAATGGATGTGTGGAGTGGGTAATTGGAGATGTCCCTATAGGGATAAATATGATTATTATGTAAAAATAGATGAAAATGGAGCAGTGCTAGAAACAAGTTTGGATGGTAAATTCAAAAATATAGATAATTGTAAGATAGAAAAAAGAGAATATTCGGGATGCCCCAAATTTAATAATATTAAAAATGATGATTTTCTAGATAAAACTAAAGATGAATTTTTAGATTGATTTTTATAAAAATTTAAAGTATACTTTATTAAAATGATACCTTTGTTCAAGTCGCACTATTCTTTAGGAAGGTCAATATTGACTTTGGAAGATAAGTCCAAAACGGATAGTTATCCAGATTCTATTATTCAAATAGCAAAAGAAAACGATTTTAGTGAAATCTTTCTTCTAGAAGATAATATGTCGTCTTTTCTTGAAGCTTATTTTAATACTAAAAATAATAATATAAAATTAAATTATGGATTAAGAATATCTGTAACAGAATCTATCAAAGAAAAAACAGAAGAGTCTAGACAAAAGAATTCAAAAATCTGTATATTCTGTAAAAATAAAGATGGTTATGAATCCTTAACTAAAATGTATAGTATTGCATCAAAAGACGGTTTTTATTATGAACCAAGATTAGATTATGAGATTTTACAAAAAAATTGGAGCGATAATTTAATATTATCAATACCATTTTATGATTCTTTCATATTTAATAACTCTTTAAGAAATTCAATTTGTGTGCCTCAATTCAATTTTGTAAAACCAAATGTCTTTATTGAAGATAACGGTATTCCATTTGACGACATAATTAAAGAAAAAGCTTACTCTTTTGCGAAAGAAAACGATTTAGATATCTATAAAACTAAAAGTATTTACTATAAAAATAAAAAAGATTTTAAGACTTATTTGACTTTTAGATGCATTAATAATAGAAGTGTTTTAAATAAACCAGAAATAGAACATATGAGTAGCAATGAATTTTCATTTGAAAGTTGGAAAAGTAAAAAATGAAGACATTAGAAATGCCAAAAAAGATTAACGCGTATGGTTCTAAATGCCGTCAAATTGAAGGGAATGAAGAAAGAACCAGAGATTATAAAGATATGCTTTATTTATACGAAAAACTTTGGGCACAAGATGCAGATTTAATAAATTTTCATTATTTAGGATCTCAAAGAGTTCTTGATTCAATTTTAGAATTAACAAGAATAGATAGCGAAAATTTGCCTAAAGATTTATATTTTGATAAAATATTACATAGATTCAAAGAGAGAGATTCACAAAGAGCAAATATTGTAGACATAGGAAATAGGCTTAATACTACAGTTTATATAGTTGCTTTTTTAAAAAACTTGCAAAAGTATAAAATATATAATCTCACAAAAGATGATGGAGTTTGGATAGAAATGAATCAGGCAGAACATATAGCATGGCATCATCAAATGAGAGGCTATAGTTTTGATGAATTTTTAGATTTTAAACCCTACTATCCGAAGTATATTTAATATGGACGAACATCTTTTAAGATATAATAAACAAAAAACTCTAGTCTTTGTAGACTGTGAGACGTTTAATCTTTGCCTTAACTTCTGTCATAATATTCCATGGCAAATAGCTATGCTTAAGGTACAAGGAGATAAAAAAGTTGATCAAAAGAATTTTTATTTAAAATGGAAAACAGATTTAAAAATAAGTCAAGATGCGGCAAAAATAACAAGATATGATCATCAAAAAGTCCAAAAGGAAGGTCAAGACCCAAAAGAAATTTTTCCAACAATTAAAGATTGGCTAGATAAAGCAGATTACATTATCGGTCATAATACTTTAGGTTTTGACATTTATTTAATTAAGGAGTATTATAATTTCATGGGGTGCAATTGGCAGCATTTAGCAAAGAAATTTATTGATACAAATGCTATAGCTAGAGGTATAAAATACGGAACACCATACAATCAGAAGGAAAATTTATTAGAATATCAATATAAAATCTATCATACTAGAAAGAAAAATGTTAGAAGCTCTTTAACTATATTAGGTAAAGAGAATGGTATAGAGCATGATTATGAAAAATTGCATGATGCAATTAATGATCTTGATTTAAATTTAAAAGTATGGAATAAATTAAAATGGCAGGTGGAGATTTAATATGGGATCATTTGACGATGTATACGATATGATGCAAAAGATGGAAGATAACAATATTGAATATCTTCTAATTACAATAACTAAAGGTAAAAAACAGGGTAAAGCCGATGTTTTTTATTCTTTAAAAGATAAGTCCTCAATGAGGATTTTATCTCAAGGATTGAAAGCTTTTAATAAAGAAATAGATAAAATAGATGAGGAAGGTTTAGAAGGAGATAAGGATGAATAATTCTACAGAAGACCAATTCTTTTCTAATAAGTTCGATAAACTAGATCTTGGGCTTCATGGCGTAAGATTGCCTGAATTTAATATAGAAATTTCATCTAAAAGAAAACTTGGAATTAGTGAAGATGTTTCAAATTATGACTTTTTAAGAGCATTAGCTTTAAATGGCTTCAAAAGCTTAAATATTAATAAAAGCAACAAAGATTATAGTAAATATGTTGATCGAGCGAAACATGAACTTGAAACTCTTAAAGAGTTAGGGTTTATTGACTATATATTATTAGTTTGGGACGTTATTAATTTTTGCAAGACTAATGATATTCCAGTAGGTCTTGGTAGAGGTTCTGCAGCAGGATCATTAATTTTATATCTTATTGGGGTGACAAGAATTGACCCAGTAAAATATGATCTTTATTTTGAAAGATTTATATCCAAGATTCGTGCTAAAAAACAGGTTATAGATGGAGTAACCTATTTGGATGGCAGCTTAATGTGCGACGTTGATCTTGATATTTGTTATTATAATCGTCAAAGAGTATTGCAATACTTGGAAGAAAAGTTTAAAGGCAAAACTAGCAAAATATTAACATTAAATACTTTAAGTGGAAAGCTTTTAATTAAAGAATGTGGTAAAATTGTAGGAGAAAAATCAGAAGAAGAGATGACTATGATATCATCTTTGATTCCTAAAGTATATGGTCAAGTCAAGGATATTGAAGAGGCATACGAAGAAGTTAAAGCTTTTAAAGATTGGTGCGATCAAAATAAAGAAGTTTATGATATTGCTTTAAAATTAAGAGATCTTATCAAAAATAAAGGTGTGCATCCATCTGGAGTTTTACTCTCATATTACGATTTAGAAACTATATGCCCCACAGAATTCTCTTCAGATAAAGAGCCAGTATCAAGTTACGATATGAATTGGGTAAGTTTATTTAACATCAAATTGGATATTTTAGGTTTAAGAAGCGTTTCAGTAGTAGATGACGTTTGCAAAAGAATAGGTATAAAAGTTGAAGAAATAGATTTAAATCATGAATCAATTTATAGAAATTTACAAGATTTAAAATCTCCTCACGGATTATTTCAAATTGAGGCAGATACTAATTTTAGAGTATGTCAAAAAGTAAAACCAAAAGATCTTGAAGAACTAAGTGGAGTATTAGCGTTAGCAAGACCTGGAGCATTACAGTTCGTAGATAAATATGCTGCTCACACAAACTTTCAACAATCAGAGAGCATTCATCCATTTTTTGATGATATTCTAAAGCAAACTGGTGGGGTAGCTTTATATCAAGAGCAATTAATGAAGATGGCAAATAAAATTGGTTTTACTCTTGACGAAGCAGAAATCCTAAGAAGAATTGTAGGCAAAAAGAAAACGGAAGAAATCAAAGCTTGGAAAAAGAAGATCGAAGACAAGATCAAAGAAAATAAACTTCCAAAAGAAGTAGGAGAAATCCTTTGGAAAATTCTAGAAGATTCTGCCAATTATTCATTTAATAAAAGCCATTCACTAGCTTATGGTGCGCTAGCTGCTGTTACGGTATATTTAAAATTTAATTATCCAAAAGAATTCTTTTTATCTTTATTAAAAATGACTAGAAATGAACCAGACCCGATTGGAGAAATCTCTAAAATTCAAAAAGAAATGCACAATTTTAATATTCAACTTCTTCCACCGCATATTATTAAATCTGAAATGGACTTCTCAATTGAGGCTAATGATATTAGATTTGGCCTTTTATCAATAAAGGGTATTAGCAATAAGTCTATAGAAAAATTAAATAGCTTTAGGAATAAATATTCTAACAAGTTTGAAATATTTCAAGCCGCAGAGGAAGCGGATTTGAATATTGGAGTATTATCTGCGTTAATTCAAGCTGGAGCTTTAAGCGGGTTCAATCAATCAAGAAGTAAAATTGTATTAGAAGCTCAACTTTGGAACATCCTAACTGCAAAGGAAAAAAAATATGCAATATCATTTGCAGAAAAATTTGATTATGACCTCATTAAGATTATCAAACACTTGAACAAATTCACGGATGAAAAAAACCATTTAATTATTAAAGACGCAAGATTAAATACAATCAAAACAAAATATGAACCATACTTACAAATATATAATCAAAACAGTAAGAGCGAAAGTTTTGCTAATTGGTATTATGAAAAAAAGCTATTAGGATATACATATAATAAATCACTTAAGGATATTTTTAGCGAAAAAAGAGAAAATCTTAAAGATATACTTTCAATTAATGAGGAGCAGTTAAACTCTAAGATAGCCTTTGTGGGTCAAATAGATGAAATTTTCTCTGGAGTATCCAAAAACGAAAAGAAGACTAAATATTTAAGATTAAAGATATCAGATGAAACAGGCGTATGTACCTCATTACTATTTAATGATAATATAGAAAATAATAAATTATTAAATAATAGTAAAGAATTTGAAGAAGGTAATATAGTTATCGTTAAGGGGTTGAAAAAGCAAGATTGTATATTTGCTGATTTAGTAGCTATTCAAGATCATGATATATATATGAAATTAAATGACTTGAAAAAGATAGATAAAAATAATTGACATTCAACTATATTCTAGTTATCATTATCTAATATGATATCATTTTATAAACCAAATAGTAAAAATACAGGAACAGCTTGTAGTTTTAGCGTAAATTCAAAAGAAGGTTCAATCTGGAGTTCTTTAATTAAACAAAGCTCATGGAACGAAGGAACAAAGACTGGTTCATTTTCAGATAATAAAGATAATCCTCAAAAGAGCGCAAAAGTAAAGTTTTCCACAACTGAAGTAGCAGGACTACTTGAAGCTCTAGATAAGAATGTAGAATTTTCCGCCTATCATTCATCTGACAAGCAAATTACAAAGATCAAGTTTTCTCCTTACATTAGAGACGACAAGCAAGTTGGCTTTTCTTATAGCGTAAATAAAGAGAGTAAGGAGAATATAGAGAATAAGCAATCATTCTTACTTGGTTTTTATTTTAATGAAGCCAGACTTCTAAGAGAGTTCTTGGTTCATGCATTGCAATCAGTATTCAAAACTCAAGAAGTTGAAGCAATTAAAAAATTTAAAAATTCAAAATCTAATCAAGAATCAAATAAATCTGGTCCTGAAGAAGACAGCGAACTTTGGTAATTGTGAGAAAAAAGAAAGTTTTATTACAAACGGATTTTTCACTAGCCAAAACTGGTTTTGGCAGAAACGCTAGAGCTCTTTTGCAGCATCTTTATGAATCTAGTAAATACGAAATAGTTCATTATTGCTGTGGACTTCCAGTAGGTCATCCAGAATTATCAAAAACTCCTTGGAAATCAGTTGGAGCTCTACCAAATAACCCACAAGAAGCAGAGCAAATAAATAGAGACCCAAATTTAGCAAGGGCAGCAAGCTATGGCGCGTATCTGCTCGATAAAACTATAGAGAACGAAAAACCAGATGTTTATATAGCCGTACAAGATATTTGGGGTGTTGATTTTGCTATAGATAAATATTGGTTTAATAAAATTAACTCTATTATTTGGACTACTCTAGACTCTTTGCCTATTTTAGATTCCGCAATTAAATGCGCTCCAAAAGTTAAAAATTACTGGATATGGAGTGATTTTGCTACGAAAGCGCTTCACAAATTGGGACATAAACATGTCAAAACAGTTCATGGATGTTTAGAAGATAAAAATTTCTGTAGACTATCGGACTTCGATAGAAATCAGCTTAGAAAAAAATATAATATTCCTCAAGATGCTTTTATTATAGGATTTGTATTTAGAAATCAATTAAGAAAAAGCGTACCAAATCTTTTGCAAGGCTACGCCCTTTGGAAAAAAAATAATCCAAATATAAAAAATACGTTCCTTCTTTTACATACGCATTGGTCCGAAGGTTGGAATATCTATAAATTAGCAGATGAATTTGGAGTCGATAAAAAAGAAATTCTTACAACATATATTTGTAAAAATTGTGGTGAATATGAAATAAAAAATTTCAATGGACAAGATATAGATTGTAGATTCTGTGGCTCAACTAAATCTCAAAGCACAACAAATGTAGGTTTAGGAGTAACAGAAAAGCAATTAAATGAAGTATATAATTTTATGGATGTATATTGCCATCCATTTACTAGCGGTGGTCAAGAAATACCAATTCAAGAAGCTAAACTTACAGAACTTATTACATTAGTTACGAATTATTCTTGTGGAGAGGAAATGTGCGTTAAAGAAGCTGCATCGCTCCCATTAGAATGGTCAGAGTATAGAGAGCACGGAACAGAGTTTATTAAAGCTTCAACTTCTCCAGAATCAATAGCCACACAATTAAATTCTGTATATAAAATGTCAACAGCGCAAAAGAAAGAGTTAGGGAAAAAAGCAAGAGAATGGACTTTAGAAAATTTCAGTGTGTCAAAAATTTCTCAAAAAATTCAAGATTTTATTGATAATTCAGATTTAATAGACTGGGATAAAATTTCAGATAAAAATAAAATAATTAAAAATCCATCTGCCGAAATACCAGAAATTCAAAATGATTCTGATTGGATTCTGTACTTGTATCATAATATCTTAAAAATGGAAAAAGTAGATGATAAAGATGAAGGACATAAATACTGGATGGATCAAATATCTAAAGGAGCAAAAAGACAAGATATAGAAAAATATTTCAGACAAGTAGCCTCTCAAGAAAACCAAAAGAATAAAGAGATTGATTTTGAAGAGCTTCTAGATAAAGACGACCAAGGCAAAAGAGTGCTTTATGTCATGCCAGAAAGTATTGGTGACATTTATATGTCTACAGCTTTATTTAAAAATATTAAAAAACAATATTCAGACCATAATTTATATGTAGCAGTAAAACCAGAGTATTTTGAGATTCTAGAAGCTAATCCATACATACATAAATTAATTCAATATATACCTCAAATGGACCAAATTTTATGGCTAGAAGGACAAGGAGAACATAAAGGATATTTTGAATTGGCATTTTTGCCTCACGCAGGAACTCAAAGATTTTTAGATTATGTACATAATGGTAAAACTAATATACAATTTGATATAAAGGAGGACACATATGCATCTGCTTGAAAGATACGCAACATCATGCGGGGTTAAAATAGATCGACCATATATTTATGATAAATTTTTCCCTATGCCTTTTGATAAATATATAACTTTTCAACCATATAGCAAATATGAAGCAAAAAATTATGACTATTGGGAAGAAGTTGTGGTATTGCTAACACCATTTTTACAAAAACATAATATCCATATAGTTCAAATTGGTGGACAAAAAGACAAACAAGTTCAAGGATGTTATAACCTTTGCGGTCAAACAAAAATACAACAAGCTGCATATATTATTAAAAACAGTTTATTACATCTAGGCGCAGATAGTTTTGCTGCACATATTGCTTCTGGATTTAATAAAAAGATCGTAGCAATATATTCTAATAATAACATAGGAAACGTCAAACCTTATTGGTCTAACCAAAAAGATTTGACCCTTATAAAAGCAGAATCTGATAAAAAACCATCTTATTCTGCAAACGAATTTCCAAAACAGATTAATGACATCAAACCAGAATTAATTGCCCAATCAGTATTGGACGCTTTAAATATTAAAGAGGCAATAAATATTAAAACTTTATTTATCGGTAAAGATTTTCAAAATAAAACCTTTGAACTGATTCCTGATATTAATTTAAATATAGGAGCTATACCAATTAAAAATCCTATTGTAAGAATGGATTATTCTTTCAATGAAGCATTTTTAGAAAATGTTTTAAAAATAAAAGATAATGTTATTATTTTTACTAATAAAAAAATTAATAATACTTTAATAAGTAAATATAAACAAAAAATCTCTCAAGTCATTTATATAATAGATGAAAATAATGACCCCAATTTCGCTTTAATTTTGAAAAAGAATCTTATAAATTACGTATTACTAAGCTTTTTACCAGAGGATATTCTTCAGAAATATAAATTGAATTACATGGATTATAATTTAATTATAAGAAAAGACCTTCCAACGAAATTAAAAAATATACATTTATCCGAAAACACTAGATACAGATCAGCAAAAGTTCTTTTGTCGTCCGAAGGTCAATTTTCTTCTAAATACGAATGGCAGAATAAAACAAAAGATATGGCAGTTGATGATCCAGAATTTTGGAAAGAAACTGATAGTTTTCATATTTTTCAATTGACTTAAAATATAATCCATAGTATCATTCTTAAATGAGTCCAAAGATAAAGCTAGAAGAAAATACCGCCTCAATAGGTAGCTCGGAGTTATTTGAAAATGTGTCAATTATTAATCAAGCTGACCAGCCCAAAGCTAAAGTAATTCCACCAAATCTAATAACTAGAAATGAATATGGACTAGTAGAAGATAGTAGCCTTAACTACGTATTCAATGATGATGGAACAATAAATTGGCGAAAAATGGTTAAAGTCGAGCATCTTGTTCCCAATCGTCAAAAGACTCAAGAAACGGATGTTTCAAAACTTCAAGATAAAGATTTGCTTATCCTATTAGGAGGTATCAAAGAGCTAGCCCAAATCAGAGGATATACGAGTGTTGAATACAAAGTAGTTGCTGCTTCTGAAAATTATTTTGCAACAAGCTGTAGAATTACATGGCTTCCAAATTATGAAACTGGTGGCAAAGAGGTTATTTTTGAATCATTAGCAGATGCTACAATAAATAATACAAAAAGTTTTGCAAGATTTTTTTTGGCAGCAATAGCAGAAAATAGAGCTTTTGTTAGATGTGTTCGTAATTTTTTAAAAATTAATATCGTAAGTCAAGAAGAATTAGGAGACGCAAAACTAATTGATGAATCCCCCAGCGTAGAAAATCCCACCTCTCCTCAAAATCTTTTAGAAAAAACAATGAAGGATAAAAATATTTCATTTGAAATTCTAAAGAAAAAATTAATAAAAGAAAAATTCGAGAATGCAGATAACTTAACTTGCATACAAGATATCCCAAAAGTTAAAATTTTTGAATTAATTGAAAGACTTAAAAAAGTCGAAAAATAATTTAATACAAAGTATAATAGTTTATACTTACTTGACCTTCATTCGTGGACGAGAATGACGCAGACTCTTCTTTCTTTGTCAAATTATTAAAAGAGAATTGTTGAGCAGATGTTGAGTCTGAATACTTTCTCAATTTTAAAGTTAAATTGTTTAATTTTGGAGCATTATATATATTTGAAATACCGCTAAAATTATATTCATTAAAACTAGCATTTATATTAAAATTAATTTTTAGTGGTAAATTGGGCATAAAATTATCTGGTATATATTTACCTATTGTATAATTTGGATTTTTTGTACAATCTATAGTTAAATTAAAATTATTAATAAAGGGCTTATCTATAACTTGGCTATCAAAATAAATATCAATATAGTTATAATCATAAGGATCAATAGTTAAATTCGTTCCAGTTAAAGTTTCTAATCCTGTTTGAGCAAATACCTCTGCAAATACCTTGATATTAGCTTTTGCATTTATTAACGAATCTAATTGATAGTTTAAAGTATAATTATTTAATAAACCAGTATTAAAAACAAAATATTTATCATTATAATTAAATTTTCCACTAAATGATGAGTTTCCAGTAAAATTCAATAAAATATCATTAGCTTCTGGTATATATTCAATATCTAAATCTGCTTCAATAAATTTAGAATTAATAAAATTAAGATCTGGATTATTAATGGTCAAAGAACTTTCTACTTCTGTAGGATACCTTAAATTCAAAGATTGAATACCATTTATTTGAGTAGTATTTAAGATAAACTTTTGATTTTCTTTAGAAGAATAATAAGCCATTTAGTATAATTACACGATATTTTGAGTGTAAATTATATGAGGTAAAAGGTATATGGCAAGTATTTACGATACAGTTTCAAGCTGGAACGCAGTTCCTACTTATAATAAGTATGATATAGTAAAGGGTAGTGACAATAAATACTATTATTCGATTATAGATTCAAATAATAATCAAAATCCAACTACAGTAGGAAATCTTCAAGTTAAATGGGATGGATATAAATCAATTAATTCTGTTTTAGTTCCAAATTTTTTCTGGCAACCATCTTATGCTTCTTCTATTAAACAAGAGCCTAGAGTAAAAAGAATTAGGTTTGGTAATGGATATGAACAAAGAATTTCTGATTCTATTAATTTTAATTTAGTAACTTTTGATGTTCAATTTCAACTTAGGACTGAAAAAGAAACTATAAGTATTTTACATTTCTTAAATGAAAGAGATACAAAAGAAGCATTTACATATAATATACCTACCGTTTTATCTAGATCAACTTTTCCCACTAGATTTATTTGTCCTAGATGGGAATTTGATTATGTTTCATATAATAATTATTCAATAAAATGTTCATTTGAAGAGGTGTCAGCTTAATGCCTACTAAATCAGAAGTATACTCTCAAATTACGGGTAGTTATTACTCAATAAATTCAGAACTTAGCAATTTACAGCCATCTTCTATTATTAATTTATACGAGATAGATTTAAACTCTGTTTATCCAATCACATCTTCAATAACTCAAGATGGGCAACCTCTTAAAAATGGAATATTAAGAATATATAATGATTACAACTTATTTAATTTAGTAAGCGACGCTAACGCAAGAATCTTATGGAAAAATCAATATTACTATCCATTTCCAATAAATGCAGAAGGTTTTGATTTAACTACTTTGGGAGCACGACCTACTCCAAAAATTTATTTATCTAATAATAATCCAGATAAATCATCAAATTCTTTTTATAAATACTTAAGAATGCAGATACAAGATTTGGGTGATTTGGCTGGATGTAAGTTCACAAGAATTAAAACATTTTTAAAATATTTACATGGAAATAATTTTGCTGAAACATACAATCCATACACAAATGACACTTCAATATATGAAGTTGAATTACCAAAAGATATATATTATATAGATAGAAAAAGTTCAGAAAATCCTATGACAATAGAGTTTTCTTTAGTTTCTGCATTAGATATAGAAAATTTAAGCTTACCAAATAGAACGATTTTAGCTAAAAGATGCCCTTATTCATATAGAGGAGAAGGTTGTTTATACGAGTATAATAAAAGAATTACTAAAATTCATAGTGGAGTTTATGGACAAGTAGTTAATTCTCCAATTCAAATAACTCTACCACTTGAAGCACCGCCCGTTTCTACAGAAAATGACGAAATGTTTTTGGGAGAAATTTTTACAGGAAATTTAGAAGCACAAAGGAGATTTAGTGGGATTTCATATTTTAGAACTGGCATAACAGATAATTATTCAGAATGGAGTTTTAGTAATTATACATATGGTGGAGCAGGTACTCCAGCTGCAGCAGCAGCCATACTTAATGATGATATTCATACTACAGTTGGAATAACATCTCAATCAAATACAATTCCTACAGTTGCTTTATCATTAAAAAGTCCAGCAGAAATTACAAGAATTAAAATAACTTCGAATGGAATATTTAGACATAAATATGCATTTGAATATTCTCAGGATAATTCAAACTGGTACTCTGTTCCAGATATTAGTGGGTTAAATTCAGATTGGAACTTATCTGGAGTAGCAGCAGGAACATATACTATGGACTTTCCATCTAAAGGATTTAATAAGTATTGGAGATTAAGGGGAACAACTCAAACAACTACAAATACCACAGCTCTTACTGAATTAAATTTTAGTGGTCAATATAGAATAGGAGATAGTGGGGCTTGGGCAACTGGCTATGCTTATAAACCTGGAGATTTTACTTTTTTTGAAAATAATGGAGTAAAATATTATTATGTTTGTATACAAGAGAACACTGGAAGTATTCAAACATCTTTATATAATCCAAGCTATTGGAGATCAGATTCTTGTAGTAAAAGCATAACTGCTTGTAGAAATAGATGGTTTAAAAACCCAGCACTAAGACCTGTTATATGGCCAATTCCTAGGAATGGTTGGACTTGGGATAGAGCAGTATATCATTATGATGTTTTTTGGGGAGAAAATGCCGTAGCGGTAAGAAGGGGACAACCAACTACTTCATTTACTGGTTTAAGAAATCAGATATCTATATTTAATCAATCTGGATACCATAGAGATGCATATGGGCCATCATACAGAATAGGCAAAATTGTAATTGATCCAGACCCCCTTAGAAATATACCCTATTTTCCAGAAGCAGCAGCTAATAGATTAGATTGCTGGCCAAGAAGACCAGACGCATTAGACCCATTAGCTTCTTTCGCTTGTGGAATTCCTAAAGACTCTAGTGGGAATTATTTAAATGGATTTTTACCATTTGGAGGTTTTCCAGGAACAAATCCCAAAGCTTAATATGATAACAAATAAAATAAAAAAAATTATCAAACAAGAAGCATTGGCTGTATATCCAAATGAATGTTGCGGATTTGTTGTAGAAAAAGACAATGAACACATAGTTATTCCTTGCGAAAATATTGCAAAAAATAAATTTAATGATTTTATGATTTCCGCCAAGGATTTTTTAAATATTAAAGACAAGCATAATATATTATGGTTATATCATAATCATACTGATATAGAGGATTTCAGCTTATTGGACAAAAAAACAGCCGATAATTTATCTATAAATCTACTTTTATATATAAATAAATTAGATCAATTCAAAGTGTTTTATTATAAAGATTTTAAAAATCTTAACTATTTATTTAAACCACATGATGACTATAAAAATAATTGCTTTAATTTAATAAAAAATTATTTTAAAAATGAATTAAATTTAGATTTAGAAATTGATGATAATTTAATAAATACTAAAAAAATTGAAGATTTAAATGTAGAAGAGATAGCTTTAAATAATTATGAATTAAATAATTTATATATACTAAATGATAAAAAAACTATTAAGAAAAACGATATCCTTTTATTAAATGATAGAATTAGTGATCATTTAGCTGTATACTTAGGAAATAATAAAATACTTCATCAACCAATCCATAAAGTATCTATTATTGAAGACTATACCGATAAATATAAAAAACAAACAAAATTAATTTTTAGGAGTAATCTATTATATGACAATTGTTAAATTACATGGTAAACTAGCCGAAGAATTTGGTGAAAATTGGAAATTAGAAGTCAAAAGCATATCTGAAGTTCTAAGAGCAATTGAAGCCAATACAGGTAAATTTAGAAAATTTATATTAGAAAATCAATATGAATTTAATTATGAAGTTATGATAAATCATAAGTCTATGTCATATAATGGTGGACCAATAACCTTAGAAAATTACGCGCAAAGCGATTTATATGTCGAATTTGGCGATGAATTAAAAACTGTTGATATTATACCTATTATCGTAGGTTCTAAACAAGTCATAACTTGGGTTGGAGCTGGAGCAATGTTTGTTGGTGCGTTTTTATTTCCTCCAGCAGCGCCATTTTTAATTGCTGGAGGTTTAGCACTTGCAGCAGCTGGAGTTACTATGATGTTATCTAAACCACCGCCTTTAATACCTTATCAAGACCAACAAGCTACAGTAAATAAACAAAGCGCAATTGGTGGAGGTGGAGGTGGAGTAATTTCTTATTTATTCAATGGCCCAACTAATACGGTTGGCGAAGGTGGACCAGTTCAAGTAGGATATGGAGAACTTTTAATTGGCTCTCATAATATCTCAACAAATTACGATATTATATATTCTGCTAATTATAGAGATATAGCAACTGGAAATTTGCTTGAAACAAGTAAAGGGTTTCAGTATCTATTTAATGAACACGCAATGTTAATAAATCAAAGATCTGTAACAAGTAATTTCTAATATGCCAAATCCAAATAAATACGTAGAAGGTTTAGAGTTTTTAGAGTACTCCTCAAATATGAGTTGTAGTTGGGGTGGATTAAAATTTCCAGAAAGTACAGCTGCAGATTATATGGGTGGAAGTCATGCATTATTTTTTAGTGGAAAAGACTATGATGGAAGAGATTTAGATACATATAATTTTGGTGGCGGAGGTTTTGGCCCAAGAGGAGTAAGTGGCGCTTATGAAGCTGTAAGCCCAATTTTTGGATTAAATCCTAATTCTTTTCCTGGAGATGCGCCAGCAAATCATATTTATACTAATTACGACGGCATGAGCTATGTAAGTGGAGCGTGGGATTCCAAAACTGCTGGTGGAGGAGCAGAAAACGCCTGGGAAAGTGGATTTCAAAGAGTTAGAGGTTTTGATTATATTTGTCTTGGGCATGATAGAAATACTCCAAAATTACATTCAAAATTTGGAATGGGTTTAGATTTTACTTCTCTAAGTCCATATGTAGCTAGCACAGGAGGAGCAAGTAGAACGGACGTAGGAATTACTTCAATTACAACAATAAGTACTTTAGATATAATTGGTGAAGGACCAATTGAAGGTTTAGTGACTGGTACTTACATATATGATTTAAGCGGAAAAAGAGCTGGAGATATAGGTTATAATAGTTTTAAAATTCAACCTTATTTTACAGGATCAAATGATTTATCAATTAATCCTATGGTAGGAACAAACAATCCAGAAGCAAGATCTATTTTTTGGAATCAAACACCAATAGCTAATGAAAAAGGTTATTTGAACTTTCAATATATTAATTACAGATTTAATAATGGCGAACCAAGTATTCATACAGTTTCTAATCCTAAAATATTATTGTACGAAGATAGATATCATTGGGATGGATATCAAGTAGATCAGTTTAAATACCCTATACCAATTCAAGTTTCTAAACAAATTAATGAAAAATTGCGAGGAGCAAGTGCGTATGAAGGGCTTAGTTCTGGCATGTATTTTCCAAATCGATATTATATATACAACACAGATGTAGAAGCTTTAAGAATTAATTTTAAAGTTGAAGGCTTATATTGGCAACCAATAACTGGATCAAACGCTTCAGAAACAAGCCCACGGATGGTAATGATTCAATTATATTTATATAGATTATTTAAAGATGGTACAACTTCTTTTGCTTCAATGGAAAAACTTTCCAGCACTGATCCATATTTATTTTCTGCGGATGCATTTCGTATACAAGGTAAAATAAATACTCCAACAATTTTGCATTATACATTTTATGTTAGATCTCATGCAGATAATGGATTCTTTTTTGAAATTTTACCAAATCAAATTGGATGGATGATTAGAATTGATAAACCAGTATATGAAGATTATAGTACATATGTTAAAAATACAACAGTTATAGAAAGTATAACGGAAGTTTATCATGATAGATTTACCTTTCCAAATACAGCATGTGTATGGACAAAATATGATGCAAGATATTTTTCAGACGTTCCAGAAAGAAGTTACAGGGCAAAATTATTAAAAGTTAAAGTTCCTAATAATTATGATCCTATAGCAAAAAATTATAATGGCAATTGGGATGGTACATTTAAATTAGCATGGACAGATAACCCAGCTTGGTGCTATTATGATATTATTACAAATAATAGATATGGCCTTGGAAAATATATAGACTCCTCATTAGTAGACAAATGGACATTATACGAAATTTCTAAATATTGTGATACGCTTGTTCCAGACGGAAATGGAGGACTAGAGCCAAGGTTTACATGTAATGTACTTTTAACTTCTAAAGAAGAGGCTTACAAAGTCCTCGACGATATGGCATCAATTTTTAATGGTTTAACTTATTATTCTGCTGGACAAATATTTGTAACTCAAGACGCGCCTAAAGATCCAATCTATTTATTCAATAATTCAAATATAGTAAATGGAGATTTTACTTATTCAGATAGTTCAAAAAGATTAAGAAGATCTGTAGCATTAATAAGATACAATGACTCAACGAATAATTTTAAACCAGCAATTGAATATGTCGAAGATAGAAATAGTTTACAAAAATATGGAATTAGAGAAGCGGAGGTTACTGCATTTGGATGCACAAGACCTAATCAGGCGAGAAGATTAGGTAAATGGTTTTTAAAAAGTGAAAATTTAGAAACTGAAACTGTAGAATTTAAAGCTGGCCTAGAAGGTCATTTCTTAAAACCAGGAGACGTAATCAGTATTTTTGATCAAAGTAGAAAAAATAATATTTACGGTGGTCGTACTTTAAGTTTAACAACTGGCAGTGCTACATTAGACTTATCTTCTGATTATTTAAATATACTAACTGGACAACAAGGCGGCAATAAAATTAGATTATCTTTCTTGACTCCATCTTATACTTTAGAAAGAGGAACAGATTTAGCAAATTCATATATTACTGGTTTTGATGTTAATTCTTCTGGAATATCTGGTTTAAATTCTACATTCTTTAGAAATTCGCAGATTCAAACGGTAATTATAGAAAATCCAAATAATTATTTTTCTGGAAATAAAAATAGTAATGGATATTCAGGATTTATTGATGTTGTTTTGCCAACCGCTTTAAATACTAGTGGCAGATTTTTACCTCAAAATACTCCATGGACAATAGAAGTAACTGGATATAATTCAATTATAAATGCAAAATCTCAAATTAATAATCCAAGCAATTTGGTATATCCAGGATATTATATGGAAGCAAGTTTAGATAAACCAAAACCATATAGAATTGTTAATATTCAAGAAATTGAAAATAAAGTATTTTCTGTCACAGCGCTAGAATATGTATTAGATAAATATAACGATATTGAAACTGGAGCAACGCTAGTATCCGTTGTTAATAAGGTAGCAGTCCCATCTACTCCATTTTTTGAAGCGGATATAATATATAGAAATGCTAATGGACGTTATACAGATTCATCTAATAATATCTTTACGACCTACCAAACAAATGGTATTAATTCTATAAGTTATTATATAACAGGTGGGCCAAATTCTGGATTGGTATCTAGATATTTAGTATATAAAAGTAGTGGAGCTTTTACTAGCGATCCGCCATTTCAATCTCAACTTTTAACGATTAAAACTAATGATAGTCTGAATCGATCTGGCATTGGATATACTTCATTTGGCCCAGTTGGAACATCAACAACTGGAGCAGTTGATTTACCAGATTATTTTACTCCATTAGGAAAAGGAACTTTCTTTTTAAGATGTTACGCTGAAAACTCTCTTGGAGAAATATCTCCATATGTAGAAAAATCTATAACATTGACACAACAGACTATTTTGGGTCAAGATCAATTAGAGGAGTACAATGTACAATGAACACTTTAGATCAGATATCATCTACAGAAAATATAAAATTAACTTGGACTAATTCAATTAAAATTTCTCAATTTTTAAAATTAGAAGATAATGCAGACTATGATTCACTCATTAAACCTTATACTATACAAATTTTAAATGAAAATGAAGAGATACTTAGAGAGTATAATAATTTTAAAGATGGAACAAAAAACACTTCTTTAATTCATGTAGCAATTCAAAAACCTGCAATTTTAAGAAGAGCCTATATATTTGCAAATACAAGAAAACAATATAGTAAAGTGTTAGATACAATGACTTATTCTTTTGAATTTCCTTTTGAAGAAAACGTTAAAAGTTATATTGAGAAAAATAATAAATTAGGATATTTTAAAAATTTAAAAATTAAAGTTATATCTGAAGATAATGATACCTCAAATGATGTATTAATAAATGTTACTTACAAAGAAATTGATATAAACGATGTTAGTAGTATTTTTGTTAAAATTTTTAGGAATATAGAAAACACAGGAATCAAATTAAAATTTAATAAACAAGAATTTCTTAATAGTAATATAGAAAGTATACTAATACAACCATTAGATAGTAATTCCAAAGAAAAATTTAAATATATATTTGTTGATAAAATAAAAGAAAAGTGGTTATCCATAATAGAAAATGAATCTTCTATTAGCATTCCATTTCCCAATAATTATATTATAAAAAATGATTCTCAATTCGATATAAAGGTATACTATTTGAATAAAGCTCAATCAAATATGTTAAGTTCATTTAAAAATTTCAATGACAATGAAGAAATAGTATTAAATATTGTTTTAGAAAATTTTAATCAACAGGCGTTTGATATAATCGATGTGCCTAGCGAAGAGCAACAATATAAAGTCTATTATCAAAATCTTATATATCTATTCAATAATGAAAGTTATAGTAATATATCTTGGCCTAATGATTTTACATTAATAAATGGAATAAGATATAAAAAGTACTTTCCATTAGCAAAAGATTCATCAAACAATGAAACATACTTAATTAACAGGGTAATTGTACCAGAATCTTCAGCTGTAAGTTTAATTAATGATGAAAACTTATCAACAGATTTAATTGGTTATAAATTTAAAGATTTAAATGGAGATATTAATTATAATGATATTTCTTCGGACTTAACATATCAAAAGAATATAAATATTAAAAGCATTGAAATTAAGACAGTAATAGAAGAAAATGGTCAAACTTCTATGTATATTGAGGCAGTAACAGATTTTACAAATACCTCTAATTTCAAAATATTAAATATAAGTAACAACCTATCATTTATTGAAAGGTATTTTACTAATATTTCTGGGCAAAATTACGTGACTTTGTTATTTAAATTAAATTATATTTACGTAAATGATACATTTACAGATATATCTAAAAATCAATTATTATTTAATAAAGAGTTTATATCTTTTGATTTAGATATTGGTTAGTTATCTAATCTTTTTATAAACAGAACTACTTAACATTCCGCCTGGTCTTTGTTGTTCGGTAATGACTTTAACAACTTCAGTTTTAATTTTATCAGATAAATCTTTAGCTTGTTTTTCTGAGGCCAATCTGTTAGGTTTTTGTTGATCACCTAAATTTGAATTATTTCCATCTTCTGATACATTTCCAGATTGGTCAATATTAATAGATATATTTATATTATTTGAAATTTCCCCAGTAGTTGTAGTATCTGATTTTTTAGATCCTAAAACGCCAACATCACCCATATCATCAGAAACCATTCCACCTGATGCAAATTTTTTAATTCTTCCAGAATTTAAATTATCAAAGAATTTTCTTCCATAAAGATTAACGGAATCTTTTCTAATAACGTATTCACCACCCATTAATAAAGCTGGAATATCATCTTTTCCAGTAGACCCACCTTTTGCGAATCCAATTGGGCCTCCATTTGCTCTATTATAAACTGAATATGGATTGCTTCCTCCACCACCAATTTGACCTAAACCTCCACCATATACCTTAGCTTGATTGTATTGAGCTACAGTAGGAGGTGGAGTAGTCAATCTTCCAGAATTTCCTAAGTTCAAAGCAGAAGTTCCATAAGAAGATGGAGATGCGGTTGGAGCTGTTGCAGATAATCTTGAATTAGAAGCAGCTGGAAGACCTAATTTTTGATTAGCGGCTTGAGTTGCAGATAATCTTCCAGAATTTCCTAAGCTTAAACCACTTGTTCCTGCAGAAGCTGGGCTGCTTGGAGCAAATAGTCCATTCCCTCCAAGGAATTGGCCTAATAATCCTCCACCAACTGCCATACCAGCAGAAAGTAATCCTCCAAAAAATATGTTATCTTGTTGTTTTTTATAATTATCTTGAGCTTGTTTGTTCGCTTGGTCTACTCTAGATCTATTTTCTAAATTATTTCTAATAGTTTCAATAGCGGAGTCTCTATTAGAATAATATATTCCAATTCCTTCAGCAAGATAATCAATTAAACGAGATTTTTTATCTTGAATGATTTTATTTTGAGGGTTATTTGGGTCTTGACGGGCAAGATCTGAAAGTCTTGGATCTAGAATATTTGTACCACTAGTTGCAAATTCTGAATCATAATTATAAACATTTCCTAATTCAAATTTTGCGCCTCCACCAAATGCACTTGATAAATTTTCTGTTAATGAATTTCGATCAGAAAAAGATATATCCTTGCCAGCAATTAAATCATTAATTGTATTTTGAAAAGCTTTAGCCATTTCTTTTGTGACGATTCTGCCTTGGGCTTCTTTTCCACCAATGATTAATGGATCTACTTTAGCATTTGCAAGCGTATTTTGTATGTCTCCTTCTGGAGGATTATAACTTGCATATCCTCCTCCAGCCATTTGAATAAATCCACCTTCATTTAATTTTTGTAAGAATCTATCTCCATATCTATTTACGGCAGACTTTTTAATAACATATTCACCTTTTCCTAACATAGCTGGAACATCATCTCTTGTTCCAGATCCACCCATAACTTTTCCTCCACCAGAAAATCTTTGTATTCCATTATTTGTGACAATTCCTCCAGCTGCGCCACCCAATGGATTTTTAAATACTGAAGGTATTCCGCCAATGCTACTAAATAAAGAATTAAATATAGAATTTGTTGCCATTTCTAAAGCTAATTGTTGAATTCTATTTGCTATATTTAAAGCCATAGTCCTAAATGCATCATCTACAGTTTTAGTTCCATCAATTACAGATTGAAAAGCATTATTAAATTCAGATTTCATTGTTCTTGCTGTATCAACGAAAGCAGAATTGACATCTCTAGCCATATCTTGAGAACCATAAGTCATCTCTTCTGAAAAAGCAGCAAATGGATCACTTGCTTTAAATTTTTTCTCTCTAATTCTGGCTGTTCTTTCAGCCTCTCCAGCAGATCTAAGTTCATCAGCAAATACGCTGCCTTCTTTTGCTCCAGCTATTGCAGCTAATTTATTAGCTAATAATGGAGCTATTCTATTTAAAGCTTCAAGATTACCTTTATACTCTTCTTCTAATTTTCTTAATTGTTCAGCTAAAGCAGACTTTGCGTCTTCTCTTGCCGAAGCTGTATAAACGCTTTGATTTAATTTATCAAAACCATTTTGTAATAATGTAGAAGAAGTTTGAATTGCTTGATTTCTATTTTTATAATCTGATATATCTCTTGTTGTAACGCTTCCTTCATTAATTTTTGCGATCATTTTTTCTTGTTCAATTATTGCTTGATCAATTAATTTTTTCTTTGTTGCTGGATCAAAAATTCCCTCATTAATAGCACTTATTGTTTGAGCTCCAGTATTTTTAATTATTTCTTGAAAATCAATTTTATTTGTTTTACCCATTTGAGCCAAATCTAAACCTTGAAAATTTCCTGCGCCTATTTCAGCTTGAGCTTTTGATAGAGCTATTGAGTTTAAATCTTTTCTAGAAGTTCTTCCCTCTGCTGCTACAGCTACGCCCATTAATCCAAGTTTTGCAGCTTCGGCAGCTTTTGCTAATCCAGCCGTATCATCTCCATATTGTTTTCTTAATTCTATTTCTATTTCTCTATACCTATTAAGAGTATCTTCTCTTAAAGATGCATTTGAAATATTTTTAGCAAGATCTCCTAAATTAGTACTAGAAAGAGCAGAAGATGTAGCGGTTCTTTCTGCTGCAGCGCTTATTTTAGCTAATGCAATTTCATAAGGGACACCAGCATTAGTCATTGCTTCTAATTCTTTAACAAATTCTTCTTGGAATTTTTTCGCTTCTACTTTTCGTTTTTCTTCATCAACAGTTCCAGTAGCTATTTTACCTAAAGTTTCTTGAACTGTTTTTCCTAAAATTGCATTTAATTGAGTATCTTTAAATGATGTATCTTTAAATAAATCTTGGAAATTACCAGATTTTAAATTACTTAAAGCTATTTGTCTTTTTTCAGAAGCAACGAGATCTCCAGCTTCTGTGCCATTTCCTTTTATAAATAATTGATTTAAATTTTGAGATAATTGAGAAAAATTAAATAATTTGTCTCTTATATTTTCTAATGTTTGAGCAACAATTTCTCCCTGTGATCCAAGGTTTTTAAATTCTTCAATAATTTTTTGTATTTTATCTTTTGGATCTCCATCTCCTTGTAAAATCATTTTAAATGTATCTTTAATATCTGTACCATTTTTCTTGGTAATGTCTTTAGATTCAACTAGTCCATCAACAAAACCATTTAATTCTCCTGAAAAAGATTCAAGACTCTTTTTGGCTAAATCTTGAGCAAGTGATTGAGCAGCATATGTTTTTTGTACTTCTTCTGATTGAGCTAAAAAGTCAGATGGAACAGTAGTAGTTAATTGAGAAACTAAACCATCAACTGATTCTGCGTAAGCAGCTTTTAATTCTTCAATTCTTTTATTTATTTCTTGATCTGTGAATGTCGCTGTTCCAGTTTGCATTATACTTTTTGGTCCATTTTCAAATCTTGAGGTATTAAATCCAAAATTATCTTGAAAATCTTTAGATGAATCTTCTAAATCTTTTAATCCTTTTGATGTCGTAAATGAAGTAAGTTCGACTGCATTAGCATATCCAGTTAAAGATTCCATTAATTTTTCATTATTAACTATTAATCCTGCGAATGTATCACCTGATCTAGTGCGAAGTCTAGAAAATGCAGATATATTTTCATCAAATGTATCTTTTAATTTTCCTTCTTCTTTAAGTTTAACTATAGAGTTTGTAAAATCATCTATGCTTTTCGCTGATTCTTTTGCCACAGTTGCTCTTCCTAAAGCTTCTCTTAAAGTTTCTTCGTTCCCACTTTGTAAAGCATCTTTAATTTGATTTGTTATTTCTGGTCCAGCTGTGTTAAATATTTTTGCTAAAGAATTTGCTTGATTCTTTTCGACCCTTTGTAGTTCAGTATTTGTGCCTTTTATCTCTCCACTTCTTAACCCTTCTACTTGGGCTCTAGAAGTTAAAAATGATTGGACATCTTCACTAAATCTAGCTAAATCATTTCCTGATTTTTCTGCTTGCCTTGAAAATTCATCTGCTCTACTATTTATAATATCAAAAGCTTTTTTAAGACCTATAGCGCTTCCAACTAAAGCTCCGATTGCAATTCCAGGAGCACCAAATAAAGCTCCTAACCCAGCAAAACTTGCAGCCGTACCAATTCCTTCTGCAGCTCCAGCTGCAACTTTATTTTTAGGATTAAATTCAGCTATTGTTTGAGCTGCAATTGGAGCAGCTATACTAAGTCCAATTCCAACATTTTGTAATCTACCTAAAGCTTGACTTCTTGCATTTTGAGCTCTTTCAAGACCACTTCTTGCAATTTCGCCTCTAGTTCCTCCTGCAGCAACTCTTGCTTCTAATTGTGTGAGTGCTCTTCTTCCTCTAAATAAACTTGAAGATTGACTTACTAGCGCTTCTGTTTCAGTATTTAATTTTTGATTTAATTGAGAAGCTCTACTTAATTGAGTTTCTACTTTTCCTCCTGCAGCATCAATTAAACGATATTGATTTGTTAATTTAACTAATTCTTTATTTGCATCATCTAAGGATATTTTACCAGTAAAAACACTTCGAATTAATTGTTGAATTGCTACGACTGCTTCTTTTTCTGCGGGTTCAATTATACTGATTGGCATGCCGTTAGGCGCAGAACCAATATTAGTAATTTTTTGTAAAGCGAAATTTGGTATAAATCCAGAATTAAAAGCTCCAGACATTTTTGCTTTGTTTATATTTTTGCTGTTACTAATTCCTTGTTGTAATCCAAGTGGTTCATCTTGGGTATTGTATACTCCTAAACCTAATGGATTATAAGAAGCGGATAATCTGCTGTCTTGTCCAACTTTTATTTTTGACATTGGAATACCAGCAATAGATTCTCTCGCAATTGCGTTTTGTAAAGCTGAAAAATTAGGCACGAATCCGAAAGATGCTAATCTTGGTTTTGGTAATAAAGGATCTTTGTTAGCTATAGGATCTCTATAGGCTTTATCAATTATAGCTCTTCCTTCTGCGGGAGTTATTGTCCTTTTTGCATCTGCTCTTAAAACTGCTGGACTAAATCCAAATTTACTATTAAAAGCTGTAGATGGTGGAGATGACTCTTCAAAGTCAAATGGTTTTTGAGCAGTATTTTGATTAAATGCTCTTTCTAATGCTCCACCTTTTTTTGTTCCTAAATTTACTGCTGCTTCAAAAATTGAACCTTCTGTTCCTGGAGGAAAAAGATTAATTCCAGCTTTTCTAGTGCTGGACGCAAGTGTTGATCTAAATTTAGGATCTGGACTTAATGGACCAAAAATATCATTTGCAAGCTGAGAAAGTGGATCTACAAATAATTTATTAATTGCTGTAGAAAAAGAATTTTTATCTTTAATTTCGCTATTTTTTAAATCTTCAATTGTTCTTGCTTGAATTCCTGTAAATCTTACTGATCTTGAATCTTTTGTATAACCTAATGTACTAAATGCTGTTTGAGCATCTATTGTACCACTTCTTCCTCCTATACCAACTATACCTAATTTACTAGCATCATAAACTTCAACTTCTCCTTTTGTTCCTATAGTTTTTTTAGGATTAACTTTAATGGCGTCTATTTCTTTTTGAACTTCTGGAGTTATTTTATAACCTCTAGCTTTTATAAGATCATCTATATTTATATTTTGTCCTTTAGCTTCAGTAAATAAACTTTGTGCAGTTTGTAAACTATTTTTAGCAAAATTAGGTATAAACCCACTACTAGCGTATGGATTAAATCCATGAGTACTTTCAAAATTATTTTGATAATTTTTTCCAGCTGCACTTCCTTGAGGAGGCATAATTGCTGGTTGTACCATTCCTGGAAATTTTTTAATCATTTCTGCTGAATTATAAATTATTTTTCCTGCTCCTGGCATATTCATTTCTTTTACTTGTCCAGGTTTGTATCCTCCCGCCAAAGCACCATAAATTTCTGATAATGCAAAATTAGGTATAAATCCAGAACTTTTTGTTGTTATTTGACCTTTATTAACAGTAACTCCTTTTCCTAAAAGACCAGTAGTAACAGAAGTAGATAAAGCTGTAGCTTGGGCTCTTAAAGCATTTTGTTCTTGTAAAATTCTTAATATTTTAGTTTCAACATCTAATACAGTAATTTGTTTGCTATTAATTGCAGCTAAAAGTTCTGGTTCTCTTAATAGAACTTCATTAATTTTAGATTGAAGTTGAGCGCGAATTGCGGTTTGATCGTTTATTCCTAATAAAGCTTTTACTCCAGAAGTTGCAAATTTAGCTAAGTCTAAAGATAGTTTTCCTATAACAGCAGTAATTAAGACTATTCCTGGACCAGATATAAAAGTAGATAATCCTTTAAGTATTCCTGCTCCCAATTTTCCTCCAACACTTTCAGAATCTTGATTATTAATAGTTTCTAATAATTTATTAACATTTTTTAATGTGCCTTCTATAGCTGGTTGAAAAGCTCCAGCGCCAACAGTCGATCCAATTTGAGTGATATTTTGTAATGTAGCATTAAATAATGAGGATAAAGTTTGATTTAAAGCTTGATTTCTTTTGATAGCTTCGTTTGTTGAACTAGCAGAAGTTTGTACAGCTCTGTCATATACAGAATATTGTTTCCCTAAATCTCCTAAAGCAGCTTTTAATATGTTTATTTGGAATACACCACCAACAAGTTCTCCAATTTGAGATTTTTGAGCGTCACTTAAAGTATCAAATGTTGTAGCTAATTCTTTTAAAACTGAAATTGCTGGTAAAGTATTTCCTTCTAAATCTCTAACATTTAATCCTAAAGCTTGCAATTGATCTAATACTTCAGTTCTTTGAATTCTTGTAAAAATTGTTTTTAAGGAATTTCCAATAACTGCTCCACCTCGTGCAGTTGTTTGTTGTACGCTAGTTACGATACCAATTAATTGATCAAACCCAACCCCTGCATCTTGAGCAGAACTTCCTACTCGTTGTAACGCATTAACTAAATCTCCAGAACTTACTGCAAATGCAGCGTCAACATTAGCTAATTTATTAACAATACTTGTAGAATCTAAAGCTGTACGATTAAAACTGTTTATTGTAGCAGTAAGAGCTTCTACTGCGCTATTTGCATCTAAACCACTTAACCGAGTTAAAATTAATGCATCACTTGTTCTTTTTAAAGTCTCCTCTACGCCAAGACCTTGACGAGCTAATTCTGTTGCTGCTCCTGCAACAGTTTGAAATGATTGTCCTGTATTTTTAGCTATATCAAATAAAGTCGCACCAAATTTACTTAAGCCTTCTGTGCTAGTATTTAATATAACATTAATATCTGTTAAAGATTTTTGTACATCAATTGTGCTTTTAATTAAATCTGTAAAAGCTTTTTCTACAGTATATATTAATCCTGCACTGGCACCGAATGCGATAACACGAGCATTTGATGCATCCAATGACTTTTGAAACTCGTTTGCTGCCCCAGTGATTCTACCTAATGGTTGAGTAAAGGCCTTTTCATTCAATCCTTTTAATTTAAAGTCTTTGGATAAAGCGCTTTGAATATCTCTTTCAAGTTGCCTTGTATCCGCACCTATTGAAATTGTGCCACCTGTTCTAGCCATTCCTTACTCCTTCTATAATATTACACAATATTTAATATTTATGATAGTTTAAGGTATCTTATTATAGTTTTATTCGCCATGTAATTTCATGAGATCTTCCATAGTCAATACTCCACCTTTTTGTTCAGCAACATCATGTAATGAGATAACATTTTTATCTGCTCCAATTTTAGCTAAATCTTCCTTTTTGGCGCCAATAATTGATGTGGCGACTGTTCCATCTGTTTTTTGAGTGTCATTCTTTTCTATCATTTCATCTGCATTTTTACTAGTTTCTAGCCATTCTATGAGTTTGTCTGGGTCATTGTAATACTCTTCTGGTGGAGAATGTTTTGAATTAGATACTACATTTTTAAAGTATCTAGCAAAACTAAATATTTCCATTTGATAAAAAGTTAAATCTACAATAGGTTTACCATATAAATAATATGGATTATCTGAACTTAAATTAAACATATTAAGATAAAAAGAAGATAATGCAATTTTCTTTAAATTTTGTTCTGAAAATTTTAAATTAACGCCATTGTAAATGAATACTAATTTAGTTATGTCGAAATTCTCAAGATCTTCAAATTCTTCTTGAGAAAAAAACTTTTCATTTAAATCTATATCTTTATATAAAGATATAAACATAAAATATTCATTTATCTTTTTATTAGCATAATCTTCTACTGTAAATCCTAACAATTCAGTAAATTCAGTCAATAATTCTTTTAAGTCTTTTTCTTCTTTTTCTATTGATTTATTTATGTATTTAATATCTTCGATTTTAAATATTTTACTTTTTGTTTGTTTTAGAGAAAATATATTCTTCTTAATCTTCTCTATTTTTTCATTCTTTTCTATCGACCAAAGATTTTCTTTAATTAAATAATTTTCTTTTTCTTTTTTAGTTGGTAAACCGCTTTGTATTGCTTTTCTTTCAAAATCTTGTTTCTTATAATCTATATCGCCAGAATTAATTGTAGTATTGTGTTTTATGTATAAAACATTTTTTTCATAACTAGCTTTAGAAAAACCTTTTAATATATCTATAAAAGTAAGCTTTAAATTACTTTTATCAGTTTCCAATTAAATTACTCTGCTTTCTTTATTAGGATTTTTTAGCTTCTGGTTTATTATCTTCTGCACTGGGAACATCTTTAGCTTCTGTGGCGATCATATTTAAAAGTTTTTCGAACTCTTCTTTAGTTGAAGCTCGACCTGTGTACCAAAAACTTATAAGATATATCAATTTAGCTAATGCTTGTTTTTCCCAAGAATTATCTGGACCATCTTCTATAGAATCATAAGCTGAAAGTTTATCCTCAAAAGAAGATCCATTGAATAGATTCTCAAATTTTTTGTCTTTGTTTTCTAACAAACTAAGTTGAAGCACCCACCACATTATAGTTTTATTTCTAGCTCTATTTTCTGCAGTTTGATCAAATAGGCTTGCTTGGGCAAACTCATAATCCTGGAGTTTTTCTTTATTTTTAGATATGTCCGTTAACAAGTTTTTATATTCTTTTGTTTCTTCTTCTGTTCTGGAAGCTTCTTCTTTTAATGAAAGCTTTTGAAATTGGGTTTGTAAATCAAACAAAGATACATATAATTTAGTATACTCTTCTTTATCTAATTCGCTAAATATTCCACCATCATCACTAAATCTTTTAGCTAATAAAGCTCTTGTAAGTAATCCAGCTTTTATACCTTCTGATAATTTTACTCCATAAAATAATTCAGCCTCATCAAATAAACTTCTAGTTGGCTTTTTGATTGCTAATTTAACAGGTACATTTTTCTTTACTTTTTTAGTAATCTTGATTTCTTCATTCTTTTCATTTTTTGATACTTCTACTTCATCGACTTCTTCTTCTTTATTTATATTGAATTCGAACATTATTTTCATATTTTTTCTCCATTATTTTCCATTAAACTATTTAAATAACTTTTAATTTTACCATAATAAACAACGCCACCAATAGTTTTAATAAAATTATGTTTCTTTTCATCATTCCAGTTTTGATAATTTTTGATAAAATTAGGATTTCTGAATGTAGTTAAAGTTGGCTTTAAAATTCCAAAGTTATCTTTTAAGCTTTTTTGTATGCTTTGAATAGATAGATTTCCTTCGATTATTTCATCTATAGGAAAATTATAATTTAATTTTTTAGATTTCATTTTAGTGTTATGTTAATTTTGGTGAAACTTTCTTCGATTTCTCTTACTGCATCATTGGCATTGTCAAGAACTCTTTTACGTATTTTTTGATAAGTTTCATCATTTATATTATAGCCAGAATCATTTAAATCTTCAAGAATAAAAAAGAAATTTTTGTATATACTTGTAATCTTTCTCTTTATCTGAAAAAGAGTCATATCTTTTATAGGATCATGTTCCATAATCTTTTACCTTTTAACCTTAAACCTTTAACCTAACATCTATTACACCAAAAAATAACCCCCGCTTACGCGAGGGTTATTTTAATTTAACTTAATTTAATTTATTAGGATTGACCACTAATAAATATTCCGTTATTCAAGTCTTGAGGACCACCAACTTGAGTACTGAACGTCAAACTAACGGTCTTATTCTTACCGATATCAGAGCTAAACTCTTGACTATCTAGTTTTGCTCCTTTAAGTTTGAATTGAGCAACTGTTACTGTTGAGTCTGTTGGACTTTTGATTGTAATAGTTGGTGTATATATTGATGAATCATTATTAACAGTTTGAGCTAGAGAACCTGTTTGTAAGTCTGTCATTTGAGCATCAACTTTTAGTGTTACTGTTAATGGGAAATTAATTTCACGAGTAAATGCAAATTTATTTCCTAATCTTTGAATTGGGGTACGTCCTAAATCAAAGCTCATTGTATAATTTTGAACATTCATTGCGTCAACATCTGCTCCACCAGCATTTGTATTATTTAGACTTAAAGTAATATCTCCTGGACGAAGAGCGCTAATTCCGCTAATATTTGTTGTATTGCTAGAATTTTGGAAAGCTCTTGGCAATTGATAATAATTTGTTAATGCAGCACCATTTGTTGGGTTGATTGCTGGAGTATAATTTCCACTTGTACCTTTTTGGAAATTCATATTTAAACCTTCAACATTAATTGTTGTTGTTGGGAAATTGCCAACTGAACCTTCTGTTGAGTAGGATGTTAAGAATGCATTACCGATTCCAATAACTCCGTTATTTCCTGAAGTTGTGTCTCCAAATTCAACTGCATCAGAACCTTCTGAAACAGTTCTGATAAAGTAATTTCTTTCGTCTTGTACTTTATTTAAAATTCCAGAAATAGCAGAAACTTCACTTGCAGATCCTGGAGTAGAAATTGAAAATCCTAATCCAGTTTCATTTGAAAGATTTGCTAAAAGATAACTGAAATCAAGTGAAACAGTTGGGCTGGTCAAGATAACGCGATCAATTGAAGCGAGTTGACCAAATTGATTTACGTTAGTACGATCAACTTTGAAGCTATAGTTTGCAGTTTGAATTCTTTGAAGTTGTTTAACTAGGTTTGTTGCTTCGCTTGGAGTATTAGTGCTTCCACCTTGTCCAGCTGTAAAAGTTCCATAATGAAAACCTGTGGCTGGTGAGGGACCAGCGTAAAGGGCTTCTGATTGATAAATTATACGATTTCTTGCCATATTATTTGTTCTCCATTTATTGTTATTACACCTATTTTTCTTATTTTATTATTTTTTTATTGTCTTGGATATCTATTTTTTATTATCTCAAAATCAACAAAAGCAGAATATACATTTCTATTTAAACTGTTCGTAGCATTTAATAATCTAGTATCAGTTTTAGATACAGTAACATCATTAATATATACATAATCTGAATCTGCAATTTTATTTTTAGTATAACCAGTATAATCAAAACATTTATTTGGAGTAGATATAGAGCCTAGAGAATTAAATGGCATTTCATTAGGGTATATTAATGGTATTAATTGCCTAGAGGTATCTCTCATTATGCTTGTTACAGCATCCAAATTATATACATTATCAGCTAATATTATAGCCCTAATATTACCCACTGTTTGATCTAAACCACCAAAAGCCAAGGGTTTATTTCTGCCGCCTTGATATTTTAAATATATAACAGGATAAGTTTCAGTATTTATAGGTAGACCAGTTGGGTTTTGATATGTTCTAGGATTAATTTGATAAGAGGTTTCAAATAATACATTTTCTTCACTTTTGCTAGTCAAAAACATATTAAAATCTTTAACAGCATAATTGGCACTTAAAGAAGCGCTAGGATTAGGTATGCTTTGGCTAAAATATAATTGACCTTCTTGAGCGTTAATCCCACTTAATCCACTTTGACCAACAGTTATAAAATTTCCATTTAAATATACGCCACTTATAATATCAGCCCCACTTATAGAGCAATCAATAACCATTTGTTTAAATGGTGCTCCATAAGTATAATATCCATGATACATATTGCTGATTTCATAAAATGCACTAGAATGATTTGTAAAAGCTTCGCCTTTAGTTAGTACTTTATTATCTAACCAAAGCAACATATTTGTCATTAAAATATTGTCAAATTGCGGTATCATTTTAATCCTTTTACAAAGTTACGATAAAGTTCAGACATATATGATATTGATTTGTAAGCGGTGCTTCTAATTTTATTTTTAGATTGAATTCCTCTGCCAGATCTACTATTTTTAAATATTACGCCATAAACGTAATAACCAAATCCAGAAATTCCATCTTCTACTCCTTTTACCCAACTTCTTCCTCTTTCAAAAGGAAGTGGCGTTTCTGATCTTATTTCCTCTAAAGAAGGAGTATATACATCATATTTTAATTCAAAAGTTTTTTTATCAAACTTTGGATTCTTGCCTAAAAATGTATTTTGTTTGATTAGTTTTTTTAAATCTTCAACTGGTTTATCTGCTTCATCAAACCCAATAAAAGCAAAAAGATTCTCTTGTCCATTTAATGTATTACTTACATTTTCTCCGTCTGGTCCAGCGCTTAACTCTTTTGAAATTGGATGATTTTCTATCTCTTGAATGTAAAAATTTAAATTTTCATCTAAAACTTCTTTAGCGTATTCAATAGCTTTTTCTTTTATTGCTTCTTCAAAAGCTGGAGATATTTCATCGCGAATTTTTTTTATATCTATACTAGTAGCCATTATTTTGTTTGCTCCAATCCATATACATAATAAGAATTATTAAGATATTTTTTAATAATGTCTTCTGTAATAATATTCCAAGCTTTTCCATCGAACTCGAGTTTTATAGTTTTACCATTAGCTATAAAATTTCTAGCATCTTGTTTTACTCTTAATGTAACGTCTCCTTTGGCAAATATAAATTTTAAATCTGTATCTACGTCTTCGTAATCTCTTCTAGAGTGATTATAATATATTCTTCCATTAAAAATTCCAGTAACAGGTAGATATGTATAATTTACTGAATCTGAACTAGATCCATATCCGTAAAGTGGAGTATTTTCTAATTCTTGGATTACTTTGATTGGCTCTTTATGGACTACAAAACTTCTAGAAAAATAATCAAAAAATTCATCATATGCGTTAGAAAACTCTGCTGCTGTATTTGAATTTATAAAGCTCATAATTATCCATGATATATATTTCTTATTTTATATAAAGAACTTTTATAATTAATATCGTAATAACCTTCAATAATGTCATCTCCTGCAACTTGTAATGGGCCAGAGTTATTGTCTTTATATTGAGCTGTTAAAGTTTTTAGTTCAGTATACTCTTCTTTTCTTATAGCAATATAATTTTTAAGAACTTCATTTTTATTAACTTTTTGAACAGTACCAATATCATCTTTAATAGAAACAAAATCAGAAGATGCTGAACTAGCGGTGCTTTTTATTTTAAGATCAAAATAGTATATAGAATACATTTTTTTAAATATATATTTTTCAATATCAGATAAATTTGGAGATATTTCAAGAGTTGAGCTATCTATTGAAAAACTAGCATTAATCATATTATTTAAACCACCAATATTTCGTCTTACCCATGCGGCTATAGCTGCTATGCTAAAATCATCTGGTTCACCCATTTCTTCATAAATCTCTTGGGCAATAGAGGTTACGGTATTTATAATCATATCATAAATTACACTGTATATATATTATATTAGTCTAGAATATATATTATTCTTTAATCCTACATGGTTTGTGAACTTTAATCTGTAATTTAATACTTTCTGCCACATTACTTTTTGTATTTAAATCTATATTAAGTTGTTTGGGACCTAGCATACCTTCATTAACCATGGCTTGAAATACATTAGTTATATCGTAATTTGCACTCACCAATTCTAAATCAATTGCATTTTGGATGCCATGCAAGCTGTGACTTAATTTTCTTTTTCTGGTATTTTCATTAAATTTTTGATCGAACATGCGAAATGTATTTTCTGTTATCACTCGCACATGAGTGAAATCATTATAAAAATTATCGCAACGATGATGAGGTGCTACTATGTTCCAAATGCAATCAGGAGCACTTACTCGATACATCTCTTTAATAATTTCTAAAAACTTTTGAGGAGTTTGACCCAGATGCTCCAAGATGCTGTCTGCATTTATTTTAATGAAAAAGTTATCTTCATATGGCCATGGAGTTTGTTCAAAATCCCAAATTTGATCAGGGTTACAATCTTTCCATGCGTCTACATTCCAGTAGTCTAGTAATTTATTGAACCCACAACCCATATTAAGCTGGTTGTGTTCAGGTTTTAAATGCGTTAAGATATTTTTTTTGGCTTTCTTCATGATTGTTAAATGATGGATGATTTATAGTTGAAATTGGGCCATCATCATAAGCGTATACATCGTTTTGAATAATGTTGAATATGTCTGCTCTGATAAAAGCATCTAAGGATGTGGTTATACCATATTTTATTACTTGAGATAATAGATTTTTAGCCATGTAAGGATCAATTGAATATGCATGAGCGCAATACATGAATCTATAGTTTGAATTTAATTGGCCATATATCATCCGAGCATCTTGCTTTTCTATTTGATATTTGCAACCTAAATAGCCAATGCTATTCAAAGCAACATGAGATTTATATGGCTTAATTAAAACTGCATCATGCTCAAAAATTACAATAGGTTTATCTAATTCTATACATTTAGCCCAAGTTGAAACGTGACTTAAGAAACATGCTACTTCAGACAGCGTAAGCCATTCATTCATGCACTTAATCCATTTGATCCAGCCTTGATTTTTTAGATTGCTTGGAGCAACTACTTGATCATTTTTCACATAAAAAGCTTCGTGAAAATAACTTATCATATCGTGTTTCTCGCAAGACTCCATGCATCTTTGAGCATAAGATTCAGAAGTCTTGTTACCTTTAATAGTTATAATATGAGCAGAATCTATGTTTTGATCAAATTTAAAATTTAAACTTTTCATTACACCCATGCATCCCAAAAAATTTCTCTGTTATACTGCTCATATAAATCCACGCCAATATATTCAACACAATTAGTTACTGTTCTCTCTAATGAAGGTTTAATTTTATGCAATCCAGGTAGACTAGTGGCCAAATCATTATAGATTTCAGTTTGTTCTATGTTTTTAAAATTATGTTCAAATTTAGGTAGTTCAAAGAAGTCATATATTCTTTTGAGTTGAGCTTTTGGACTGTTGCAAAATCTGTTGTATTCCACAAATAACATTTTGTCTGTGTGGCCTTGAATTATTGCATCTTTTATGCTAGCATGAGATAAGCCTAGTATGCCTGTGGGACCTGCATAATATAATGCTCTAGAAGCTATGGTTGTACCTGCTGTATCACCTGCTACTGTGCTTAATGGATTATTTCTTTTTATTTTTTCAAAACTAGTAATAATTTCTGCAGGACTTCGTACTGGGCACAGTATTTTAACATCATAATCTAGTAATTTTTGTAACAAATTGATTTGCGTAACCCACATTCTGTCTTTATCAAATATTATTTTTTTAGAAGAAGCATTATGATAATTGTTTAATGCAGCTTTAAGCACATTTATTTTAGCATTTTCATCAGGAAACTCTTTGTTTGCTTCCATGTTGTTCCAATTAGCAACAATATTTGCAATCAAGGGACATAATGAGCTTACTGCATATCCATCTACACTTGGATTTTGCTTTAATAAATTAATCATCATGGTACTGCCAGAACGAGGTAAACCTGCCACAAAATATAATTTCTTCATAATCTTATTATATAAAGACGTTATATAAAAATCAATGTTTTATATATTAATCTGTTAAAAGTTTTAATTTCTTTTTAACATCTGCAAATGGCTTTTTCCAGCATCCAAATTTAGTTTGACGAAATACTTGAGTGCTTTTTTGATACCAAGGCGAATGTTTGTCGCCATATGCCCATATATGATAAGGTAATATTGGAACAATGACTAATGTAGGTTTTCCCATGGCGCTAGCAAGGTGAGCAATGCTGGTACAAGATGTTATGACCAAATCAAGACTAGCAATACAAGCAGCTGTGTCTTCCCAAGATATAAGCAAATATTGCAAATCAGTAATATGTTCAGGCAATTCTATTGTATCGTTATCTTTTTGTAAACTGTAAAATTGAGCATTTTTATTATTACAAATATCTACTAAGCATTGAGGAGGGAAATAACGATACTGTTGATGCTCGTATTTAGGGTTGCCACTCCATTTAATACCAACTTTAAATTTGTCAGATTTTATAATATTTTTCCAATTAGAAACGCTCGAAGGATTTGCAAAAATATAAGGTTCATTTGGTATAGTATCTTTAGTATGACCAAAAACCCACGAAGTGCTAAATGCAGGTATCCAATAATCAAATTCTACTTGATTCAATTCTGAAGGATTAATAGCTTTATTAACTCCTGGAACTCTTTGAAAAAGACATTTTAAAACTTCATCACAAACTACAATACATTTGCCACCTCTTTGCATTATCTCTTTTGCAAATCTTACAAAAATCATTTGATCGCCAAATCCTCCTTCTCCATTTATAACTACCGTTTTGTTTCTTATATCATGATTATTCCATATGGGTTTTTTGTCTGTTAAAAAATTACCACCATATACACCCACATGTCTACCTGCTTCTAAACATTGAAATCCAGATTGAAAATCTCCTTGATTAATAAGAAACCATGCGCGATTAAACTTATGTCTTAAATTATTTGGTTCTTGTTTTTCTAGCTTTTCACTTATTTTCCATGCGTCTTTGACTCTGCCACGAACCATAAGATTTAATTGTTGATCTAATAAATGCATATATATATTATATAATAATAATATTAAATATCAATAATAAATTAAGCTGCTTGTATTAAAAGTGTAAAACCTGCGCCTGCTCCTATAGTAACAAAACTATCAAAAGCTTTTTTTGGATACACAAGAGAATCGTTATTTCCTAAAGTACCAACACTATTATTCCCCCATGCGAACAGCAAACCATCATTGCGTATTGCCAAACTATGACTCAATCCTCCTGCTATGCTAGTCCAACTACTACTTCCAATTTGCACAGGCGATGATCGAGTTACTGTGAAACCATCCCCAATTTGACCAATGTTATTGTATCCCCATGCGAACAGCAAACCATCATTTCGTACTGCTAAACTGTGGATTCTTCCAGCTGCTATACTAGTCCAACTACTACTTCCAATTTGCACAGGAGATGATCGATTTACTGCAAAACCATCCCCAATTTGACCAATGGTACCACCCCCCCATGCGAACAGCAAACCGTCATTGCGTACTGCTAAACTATGGGTTCCTCCAGCTGCTATGCTAGTCCAACTGCTGCTGCCAATTTGCACAGGAGATGATCGAGATATTACTGTACTATCCCCAATTTGACCATTGGTACCAAGCCCCCATGCGAACAGCAAACCATCATTGCGTACTGCTAAACTGTGGTACCCTCCAGCTGCTATACTAGTCCAACTACTACTTCCAATTTGCACAGGAGATGATCGATTTACTGCAAAACCATCACCAATTCGACCATTGGTACCAAGCCCCCATGCGAACAGCAAACCATCATTGCGTACTGCTAAACTGTGTACCGATCCTCCTGCTATGCTAGTCCAACTCCTGCTGCCAATTTGCACAGGAGATGATCGAGTTACTGTGAAACCATCCCCAATTTGACCATTGGTACCACCCCCCCATGCGAACAGCAAACCATCATTTCGTACTGCTAAACTGTGGTACCCTCCAGCTGCTATGCTAGTCCAACTGCTGCTGCCAATTTGCACAGGAGATTCACGGGTTATTGTGTTTTGATTTGCTAATTGACCAAAGCTATTATCTCCCCATGCAAACAATAATCCATCATTGCGTATTGCCAAAGTGTGATTCACTCCACCTCTTATGCTAATCCAACTACTACTTCCAATTTGCACTGGAGATGATTTATTCGGACTTCTGCCCAAGCGTAGATCTGCATTTCCCCATGAATATAATGCGTTTTCATTATTAACTGCAAAAAAAGCCAAACTATTAACTACGCCAGTTGAAGCAGTTTCAATATATTTCCATGTTTGATTTCCTACTTGCACTGGTGAACTAGCAGTAGTAACAGCATTACCAGGTGACGTAAGATTAAATACTGCGCTACTGCCAAGAAGCCCCCATGCGAACAGCAAACCATCATTGCGTATTGCTAAACTGTGGCTTGTTCCAGCTGCTATACTAGTCCAACTGCTGCTGCCAATTTGCACAGGCGATGATCGAGATATTACTGTACTATCCCCAATTTGGCCATTACCATTCCCCCATGCGAACAGCAAACCATTATTTCGTATGGCCAAACTGTGACTGACTCCACCTCTTATGCTAGTCCAACTACTACTTCCAATTTGCACAGGAGATGATCGATTTACTGCAAAACCATCCCCAATTTGACCATTGCTACCACCCCCCCATGCGAATAGCAAACCATCATTGCGTATTGCTAAACTGTGGTACGCTCCAGCTGCTATGCTAGTCCAACTACTACTTCCAATTTGCACAGGAGATGATCGATTTACTGCGAAACCATCCCCAATTTGACCATTGCTACCAAACCCCCATGCGAACAGCAAACCATCATTGCGTACTGCCAAATTGTGACTAAACCCCATTGATATGAAAGTCCAACTATTCGATCCAACACGACCTGGATAAACACTAGAATTATCATCACCCAACTGACCATGAGCATCATTCCCCCATGCGAACAGCAAACCATCATTGCGTATTGCTAAACTGTGGTCCTGCGACCCTCCAGCTGCTATGCTAGTCCAACTACTACTTCCAATTTGCACAGGAGATGATCGATTTACTGCGAAACCATCCCCAATTTGACCATTGGTACCATTTCCCCCCCATGCGAACAGCAAACCATCATTGCGTACTGCTAAACTGTGGTACCTTCCAGCTGCTATGCTAGTCCAACTGCTGCTGCCAATTTGCACAGGCGATGATCGATTTGCTGCGAAACCATCCCCAATTTGACTATTGGTACCTTGCCCCCATGCGAACAGCAAACCGTCATTGCGTACTGCTAAACTATGGGTTCCTCCAGCTGCTATGCTAGTCCAACTACTGTTGCCAATTTGCACAGGCGATAATCGATTTACTGCAAAACCATCCCCAATTTGAGCATTAATACCTTGCCCCCATGCGAACAGCAAACCATCATTTCGTACTGCTAAACTGTGGTACGCTCCAGCTGCTATACTAGTCCAACTACTACTTCCAATTTGCACAGGAGATGATCGATTTACTTGGGAACCATCACCAATTCGACCACCGAAAGCAGACCCCCATGCGAACAGCAAACCATCATTGCGTACTGCTAAACTGTGTACCAATCCTCCTGCTATGCTAGTCCAACTGCTGCTGCCAATTTGCACAGGCGATGATCGAAATATTACTGTACTATCCCCAATTCCACCACTGTTATTAAGCCCCCATGCGAACAGCAAACCATCATTGCGTATTGCTAAACTGTGGTACCCTCCAGCTGCTATGCTAGTCCAACTGTTGCTGCCAATTTGCACAGGAGATTTACGGCTTATTGCAAAACCATCCCCAATTTGACCATTGCTACTACCCCCCCATGCGAACAGCAAACCATCATTGCGTACTGCTAAACTATGACTACGCCCACATTTTATGCTAGTCCAACTACTACTTCCAATTTGCACTGGAGATGATCGATGAATCTCTCTTCCTATTTGCGGACCAAGTGTTAAAGCAGTTGTTCCTCCCCATGTGTAAAGAAATCCGTCAATACCAATTGCCATGGCTGAATTACTGGTTGATATGCTAGGGGCTGCATTTGATACGCTAACTGCTATCCATTGTTGTTGATTGATCAATTGAGGAAAACTTCGATTAGCTAGAAAACCATCGCCAAGTTGACCAGAATTAGCTGTTCCCCAGCTATACAGGAATTTACGATTACCACTAGGTTGAATTGTTATTTTTTTTGCTACGCGCATGGGTCTTTTGGCCAAATTATATTATCTGGCCCCTCAGAATTTTGAGGAATATCCCTCAACTGTTGACGATAATCTTTAATTTGGTGTTGCTTTTCATTTGAAAATTTTTCATAAATATCAAATAAAACAAATTTATCTGATTTTAAAAGCAATTCATCTCTTTGATATCTTATGCCAGCCCATTTGTCTTGAATTTGTTGTTGTAAATCTATTTGTTGTGGCAAGGATTGGGTAATTACTTGCAAAATTTTATCTTCTTGAATATGAAGTCCTTCTGTTAAAGCGCCATTATATTCAACTTCTTCCACAGGCAACCATCCATGTTTTTTTAATTCACTATTAGGTAAAATATAAAAATTACTTATGTTTCTCCAATTAGTAGGTAAAACATCTAGAGTTTGCTTTATTTCATTATTTTCTATATAGCAATATTTCATAATTAAGAATTGTATCCTGCTGGGAATCCGTAATAACTTACACCACCATCATAAGAGAATATTGAATAAGTATCCACTTTATTAGGGCCAATAGTTATAGTTGGCGCAGTACTTCCTGGCCATCTTAAAGAAGTTGGCCAAGTTACTGATCGTATAGTGCCATCACCAGATAATTGCAATACAAAGCTAGTAACTTCAGGGGCTGCTTTTGGGTTATTAAAATTAGTTGTAGTGATATTGCTATTTAAATTTATTAAAAAATAACTAAAATTATACAAATCTAAAGAAATAGTATTACTAGAAATATTGGTTGTTGTTGCTATATCTGGTGCACCTTGGGTACCAGCTCCGCCAATTAGAAGAACTCCTGTACCATTTACTGTAGGTCTAAATGCAAAATTTTTAACTCCGCTAATAGTTTGATCTCCAGTAGTATAAACTATTGTAGTTGGTAGAGTAGCACTTGAGGCTTCACCGTTTAGTAATACTCCAGTACCATTTACTGTTGGTCTTGTATCAAATTTTTTTAATCCAGAAACAAATTGTTCACCAGTATTGTAAACTAAATTAGGAGCTACTATTCCTGTAAGAAAAGTTTTAGTTCCGCTTATTGTTTGATTGCTAAATGTTAATACTGAAACTCCACTCAGATTATTTATTTTAGTATCAAGAGTTGAACCAGTAGAAGTTAAATTCGTAATAGAAGCGAACGTTGCATTCGCTCCAGTAACGTATCCACTTAACGTATTTATTTTCGTATCAAGAGTCGATCCAGTCGAAAAAAGATTCGTAGTAAATGTTGCGTTCGTTCCAGTAAAATATCCGCTAACATTGTTAATTTTCGTATCAAGATTCGAACCAGTATTACCTAAATTCGTAATAGAAGCAAACGTTGCATGTACTCCAGTAACGTATCCACTCAAATTGTTGATTTTCGTATCAAGAGTTGAGCCAGTTGAAGCAAGGTTTGTTATGGTAGAATAAGTAGAACTGGCGCTAGAAGAAGTAAGATAAGAACTTAAATCTAATCCTGTTATTAATTTGTTTCCACTAACAATTGGAAATACATCAAAAGTTTTAGTTCCAGATATAGTTTGATTACCAGTAGTGTATACTACGTTTTCTACAACACCACCACCTTCGCCAATTAATAATACACCAGTACCATTTACTGTTGGACGAGAATTAAAAGTTTTAATACCAGAGATAGTTTGATTACCAGTGTTATAGACTAAATTATTACCTAAAATATTTCCAATTACTTGTAATTTTTCAGATGGAGTATTTGTGCCAACCCCAATGTTCTCGCCTGTCCAAGTTAAAACTGGTGTCCCATTTTGATTATATAAAGATCTGGTGCTCCAATCCAATGCAACAATTCCAAATGGGTCATTGAGTGACCTATTGGACCAAAAGATCGAAGGAATTTGATCCTGATCATATAAACCATATTCTTCACTACCAAGAATTATATTACCATTGTACTTTTTAATAGAAACAAAATATGGATCAGCTTCAATATAATCAGTTCCACCTATTCTAGTATTAGCTCCACTAAGAAGCACATCACCATAGAAATTTTTATTTCCACTGATACTTTGATTGCCTTGATCTGTGATGTGGATTGTTGTTGGCATATTATTGGCTTTCTAATTGAGCTTTCTTATCTTGTATTACACCTTCTAATTCAGATTCATTTTCAACCCAAGTTAACCTTTCACAAAATAACAATTTATCATAAGTCTCCTCGCGGTCTATTATTTCTAGTTTTTTCTTTTCTTGGTTAAATTCAGGAAGTTTTATTTTTCTAATAGAGTCTTTTTCAAAGTAGTTTACTCTAACTGAATTGTTTATATAGGCATCTTTGGTTACTAATATATTTTTCATAAGTTTTATGCTGTTGGATCAGTGACTACTAGTTGATCGTTACTGTTAAAATATCTTAATCTCATAGAGTTTGCTGAATTTTGAAATAGTGTTGTATTGTAAGAGTTATATACATGAGTTGATGATGTAAAATCTATGGAGTTAAAACCATCTTCACTAATGTTATAGCTAAAATAATTTCCTACAGTGTTATTGCTAAAACTGTTTCCTACAGTATTATAGCTAAAATTATTTCCTACAGTATTATAGTAAAAATCGTTTCCTATAGCGTTATAGTAAAAATAATTTCCTACAGTGTTATAGTAAATATTGTTTCCTACAGTATTACAGATAAAATTTTGTTGTATAGTATTAGAGGTAAAATTATTTCCTATAGTGTTATTGTAAGAATAATCTTTTATAGTATTAGAGGTAAAATTATTTCCTATAGTGTTATAACTACAATAATATGCTGTAGTATTATAGCTAAAATTATACCCTATAGTGTTACCTACAAAGGAATAAAATATATTGTTATTGCTAAAACTGTCTCCTATAGTGTTAGAGATAAAACTGCCTCCTATAGTGTTATAGGTAAAATCACTTCCTATAGTGTTATATGTAAAACCACCATCTATAATGTTATTGTAAAAATTGTTTCCTATAGTGTTATTATAAATACCGTTCCCTAAAATAACATTACTATATCCACCTTCTATTTTTATATTATTAACATAATATAAAGTAAAAGTTCCTAATCCAATCAAAGTAGAAGTAAAAGTTGGTTGTTGAATTCTTGAACCAGTAAGAGCTGGTAGATATATTATAAAATCTCCAAGATTATAGCCATCATAAACCCCTCTAAATCCATAATTTTCATCTGTGCTAAAATAAGTGCCACTCTCAACAAAATTTGATACTCTAGTCCAGTAATTGAGATCTTCTAAAGGATGACCAATATTATTTGCAATAATTGAATAATATAATTTGCCGCGATTACTATTATTTCCAGTTTCTATGACATAATCAAATTTATTATAACTATGATTACCAGAATAATATGGCACAGAGCTAACATCTGGTTTGCAACAATTAACTGTTATATTTCTCCAGTCGTAAGGTATATCAATATTTAGAAGATTATCTACTCTTCTGTAAATCCAACCTTTAAAGTCTGGTATAGGTTCATTATTATTTATAGTTCCCCAAGAATAAGATCCAATTGCATCTATATTATAATAAATTGTATCTTGAGGATAAATTTCTGATTGCGCTAAGTGATATATTTTATCTTTAGAAAGAGCAGTAACAATAAGAGGTTCGCCAGAAGCTGCTGTTTTTACTGTTTGATCATTGACTGATTGATTATTCCATTTAAGAACAAAATCTGAAATTCTATATAATTGACCGCTCAATAATCCGCTAATTGCTTTTAATCCTGTTAAGGTTGAATATGTGGTATTTAAAATTTGATTAGATCCATTAGCAAAAGTTTTAATTCCAGATATAATTTGGTCTCCAGTAGTATATACTAAATTATTTAAATTATTTGCTAAAACATTTCCACTAACTCTTAAATTTGTGCCACTTATAAATACTGGAGAATTAATAAAATTGATATTAGTTCCTTCAAAGGTCATGTCTCCAACGCCACTAAGATTTAATGCTGTATCTACAAGATTAACTTGTTCACCAGAGAATGTGGTAACTCCAGTAAATGTTTTATTTCCACCGATACTTTCATTTCCAATTTTATGAACAACTTCGGAATTTAAGGCTATATAATCAGTTTTACCACTTGGAATATACAATCGAGTGCCGATTGGATCTTGAGATTGCACACTATTTAATGTATTTTCGCCTAATGGCCCAGCATT
>Ga0209085_1000037_pt1 | contig 91940 bp, 97 predicted proteins | sample C_131016_EF_Meta_FD_187310 | JGI IMG/M metagenome (GOLD analysis project Ga0209085, IMG submission 187310) | Freshwater microbial communities from Lake Croche, Canada to study carbon cycling - C_131016_EF_MetaG (SPAdes) (version 2) | ecosystem: Environmental > Aquatic > Freshwater > Lake... | reverse complement strand
CTTAGCGGGCATGTTTTTAGTGGGCATATTGAAAAATTTGTCTTTGTGGTTTATGAATGATCAAATAATTTTGATCGTTGAAATTTAAATCTGACAAAAGATCGCGATGACGCAAATGAGGCCAGCTACCCAAACAATCGTTCTAGTCGTTGGCCAATTGGCGAGGTAACAAATCAGAAAGGCAATGCGGGCTATTACAAATCCTATTGCCAATAGATCAATTATGGCTTGGGGTGCATTATTGATGCTGGCGATAATCACTGCCGCAAAAAAGAGTGGAAGCGATTCAAAAAGGTTTGCTTGCGCGGCATTTGCTCTGGCTCTAAATCCTGTCTGCTGGGCAAGCCACTGCCTTGGCATGCTGTTGTCAAAATTCTCAAAACCTTTTTTAGCAATGCCCGTAGCAACATAGGGAAATAACCCCATAAAAAGTAGGCATGCATAAGCAATAGTCATGATGACTCCTTAGCGGTTTTTTTAGAGCCAATTCGGGTCTCAGTACCATTCATGAGGTTGCGAATATTACTGCGGTGACGCCAAATAAGTAGCGAACAAACTGCTGTTAGTGCAATTCCCATCGGCTGAAAGCCAAATAAGAATACAAAATAAATTGGCCCAAAGACTGCTGCCGCTAAAGCAGCTAAAGAGGAGTAGCGTAAAAACGCTGCCACGATGATCCAAGTAATTAATGTGGCTATTCCTAAAATAACATTGACTCCAAACAAAATACCGCAAGCAGTGGCTACGCCTTTACCACCTTTCAATCCATGAAAAATCGGAAACAGGTGCCCCAAAAATACAGCAAGTGCAACACCACACAATACCCAAGAACTCAGAGTGGAAGTTAAGGATTCATCTCCCAAGATGATGCGTGCCAACAACACTGCAACATAGCCCTTGAGTGCATCACCAATAAAGGTGAGTCCTGCAGCCAATTTATTACCCGTACGCAATACATTCGTAGCACCTGGGTTACCAGAACCATAGGTATGCGGATCTGGCAAACGCATGCATTTACTCACTACTACTGCAAATGAGATAGAGCCTATGAGGTAGGCAATGAGGATGAGCAATACATTTGGATGAAAGGTCATATCACTATCTTAATCACTTATCGTTAATCGCTGATTGTCACTTTGAATATGCACTCATGAGCCACGGGGATGGTGCTGCTGGTGAATCGATTTAAGGCGTTCTCTAGCCACATGGGTATAGATCTGGGTAGTTGAGATGTCAGCGTGTCCTAAAAGAAGCTGCACCACCCTTAAATCGGCCCCATGATTGAGTAAATGGGTAGCAAAGGCATGGCGCAGTGTGTGAGGCGATAGGGATACCGGAATATTAGCCAGCGTTGCATAACGCTTAATCAAAGCCCAAAACGCTTGCCTGGTTAAGGCAGTGCCGGTATGACGACCCACAAATACAGCATCAGTTGTTTTTCCTTCTAAAAGTGGTGTTCTGGCATCAGCTAGGTATCTTCTGAGCCACTGCCCTGCTTCACCACCAAAAGGCACTAATCGCTCTTTGCCACCTTTACCATTCACCACCCGCACCACGCCCTCATTTAATCCCAGCGCTACTGTTTTCAGGGAAACGATTTCTGAAACACGCAAACCACTGGCATACATCAGCTCTAACATGGTGCGATCACGAAGCCCCAGTGGCGTTTCAACATCAGGGGCATTGAGTAGAGCTGTGACTTGATCCTCGCTCAAAGTTTTCGGAAAGCGCAGTACTTGCTTAGCGGCGCGTAGTCCAATACACGGATCATTCTTGACTAAATTAATCCGCAGAGCATGGCGATAAAAACGTTTGAAGACTGTTAAGCGCCGATTGGCAGTAGTTGCTTTGTCGGCGCGGTGATGGGCAATATAAGCAGTGAGATCTTTTTCTGTCACAGCGCACAGATCAGAAGAGTGATTTTTGTAGAGCCACTGCGCTAAAAGAAATAAGTCCCTTCGGTATGCAGCTAGACTATTTTGTGCCAGGCCATCCTCTAGCCAGCAAGCATCACAAAAGCGTTCAATCGCCTCTTGGCTTGCTGGAGCTATCGCAGCAGTTTCTTTGGCGGATACATTAGTCACGGAAGTTATTAAAGCCCAATGGCGCTTCTGTTACTTCTTTTTTCAGTAAAGCCATAGTTTCTTGTAAATCGTCGCGCTTGCCACCGGTTACGCGCACGGCATCGCCTTGGATACTGGCTTGTACTTTGACCTTACTGTCTTTAATAATGCGCACTACTTTTTTAGCTAACTCTTGAGTGATGCCTTTTTGAATCTTCATGGTTTGCTTGCGCTTATCGCTGCCAATAGTCTCTTTTTTGTCATCTTTAAGATAACGCACGTCCACATTACGCTTGGCCATCTTGCCGAAAAGCACATCACGCACTTGACCCAACTTAAAGTCGTCATCACCATACAAAATCAAGGTTTCATCTTTTTGCTCTACGCGGCTATCAGAGCCCTTAAAGTCAAAACGATTACTGATTTCTTTATTGGATTGCTCGATGGCATTTTTAAGCTCAACCATATCGGGTTCGCAAACTACGTCAAATGAGGGCATCTTTTACTCCTTCTCTATTTCTATAGCCTATGAGTGATCTCATAGCATTCTGTCAATTATCTGCGGATTTGGCAGACATTCGAATAAGATTGTGGCATGAACTCCGCCTCCAATGCACCTGCACTCGCAAAATCGATGCCCAATTTAGGCCTAAAGGACCGTAATACCTTTGGCCTGGATACCATGGCAGATATTGCTTATGAAATCATCGCCCCAGAGCAACTAGCGGGGGTGATGAGCCAGATTGATCAGCAAAATCTTCCTTGGCGAGTATTGGGCAGTGGCAGTAATGTGGTTTTACCTAGAGTGTTGCCTGGCGCTACCTTACTGATGAATATCGCCGGACAGGAAATTCTCTCTTCCGACCAAAGCGCTACTGTGATTGCAGTTGGTGGTGGAGTGAACTGGCATGAGTTTGTTGCTTGGACTTTAGAAAACAATTTGCCTGGCTTAGAAAACCTGGCCCTTATTCCTGGCACAGTTGGCGCCGCGCCAATTCAGAACATCGGTGCATATGGCGTTGAGATTGCAGATTTCATTGATAGCATCGATGCGTTTGATGTCAAAACTCGTACCTTTATCACTCTGAGTAAAGAAGATTGCCAGTTTGCCTATCGCGATAGCTACTTCAAGCAACACCCCCAACGCTTTATCGTGACAAAGGTTGTTTTTAAGATTGCAAAAAGCTGGAAAGCGAAGATTCATTATGCAGATTTAGCAAAACAGTTTGAAGGTAGCGCTAATCCAAGTGCAGAAGACATTTTCCTAACGGTATGCAAAATCCGTACGCATAAATTGCCTGACCCCAAGGTGATTGGTAATGCAGGCAGCTTTTTTCAGAACCCCGTGATTCCGAATGAGCAGTACGAAACCCTTCTAAAAAAACATGCGGGCTTAGTGTCTTATCCAGATGCCCCCGGTAAACGCAAGCTCGCGGCTGGGTGGCTCATCGATCAGTGCGGCTTTAAAGGTCAGCGTATGGGCAATGTTGGTGTCTATGAAAACCAAGCGCTTATTTTGGTTAACCATGGCAATGGTACTGCGCAGGATATTCTAGGTCTGGCTAAATGTATTCAGGACAAAGTGCGTAAAGAGTTTGGTGTGAGCTTAGAGATTGAGCCCAATATTCTCTAAATTACGGCTCACGCAATACTTCTGAGAGGCGCACCTCTGCCTGACCCTCTGCCAACCTGATCTCAAAGCCTTGCTCAGTATTGAGCTCGCCGGGGTTGCGTACCGCATGCAGTTGATCTTTATCCTCATTACTTCCCTTCATTAGTATTACTGCATAACCACGCTCTAAGGTTCTTTGGGGATTAAGCATCTCCAATGCTAATTGGTAATGTGATTGATTGCGTTTCCAGTTTTCTATTCGCACTGACCACGCTTGATTTAAGCGTAGTTGCCAACTGGTGATTTGCTCACGCATCCGATCTGGATTTGGTAATGCGTGACTCAGTCTTAAGACTAGCTGATCTAGTGTTTGGGCTTCACGCTCTACCCGTTGATTTACGCGCTGTAGTAAAGCCTGCTTAATTGCATCTAACTCTTGCAATAGTTGATCTTTGCGCGGGGCTGCCAGTTCTGCTGCGCTCGTTGGCGTTGGCGCCCGCAGGTCTGCTACAAAATCCGCAATGGTGAAATCAGTCTCATGCCCAACACCACTGACCACCGGAATACTTGAACTAGCAATGGCATAAGCTAACTGCTCGTCATTGAATGCCCACAGGTCTTCAATGCTGCCACCACCACGCACCAACAAAATGACATCGACTGCATTTTCTGCATTTTCTTTATTGGCAGCTTTGAGTGCGGCAATTAAACCAGCAGGTGCATCAGGTCCTTGCACTAGCGTTGGATAAATCACAATCGGAATATGTGGCGCGCGTCTTGCCAAAGTTGAGAGAACATCTTTTAATGCTGCAGCTTGCGGTGAAGTGATGATGCCAATCGATCTAGGATGAGTCGGAATATCCCGTTTACGGTCTTCATCAAATAAACCTTCTTTGGCTAATTTGGCTTTCAGTTTTAAGAAAGCCTCGTACAAACCGCCCATACCTGCTCGACGCAAAGTTTGAATAGTGAGTTGGATATCGCCTCTGGGGACATACATTCCCAAGCTGGCGCTCACTTCCACCAAATCGCCTGACTGAGGCATGAAGCCAACTTGACCATTACGACCGCGGAACATCACGCAGCGAATCTGCCCCTCCTCATCCTTGAGCGAGAAATACCAATGCCCACTGTCATAAGCCTTGAAGTTGGAAATCTCCCCGCTAACCCAAACAGTATCGAATCGATCCTCTAAAGACGCAGCAATGGCGCGGTTTAGATCGCCAACACTCAGAATTTCCCTTGATATTTCCGACATTTTTTCTCTTTACCCACAGAGCCATCTTGCTTAGACGGCAATAAATATCCACAGAAACAGATACGCCCTTGGTCTAGTAGCTAAAAGTAAGTAATTACTGACCCAAAACGTCTCATAAATCCAACATATAAAAATAAGTCATTGATTTATATGGCTAATTTTTAGGCTTCCAGATCATACTTTTAGACCAATTCCTACTCTTTCTACCATTAATCAAAGACTTAGAGCGCCATCTCAAAAAAGTTTTGCACAGAGTTATCCACAGGCTTGCTTTCCGAAACAGGCTTCTTAATTCAGCTAAAGTACTGAGCTTATGTACTCAATCTTACTATCCGCTGGCTGGCCTATTTGGCCTCTTTTGATTATTTCCATTATTGGCCTAGCGATTGTCCTAGAGCGTAGCTGGTATCTGCGCCAAACCCATATTTTCCCCAATGGCTGCCTAGAAACTGCTTTTAGTCTTTGCAATCAATTGCTTAAAGAAAATAAGCCCTCAGATGCGCAGATTAGCGATCTGGCCAATGCCTCTCCAGCGAGTCCTTTATTTGCCTGCGTATTAAAAGAGAGCCTCAATGGCAGCCACTCAGAAGCAGCCCTAGAAGAGCTCCAAGCAGCGGCACAGATGACTTGGTTCAAATTGGATCGCTACCTCGGCATTCTGGCAACGATTGCCACTATTGCTCCCTTATTGGGTTTATTTGGCACTGTTGTTGGCATGATCGAAATCTTTGGTAGTCAAGGCGCCATCAGTGGTGCTGGCAGCCCCCAACAACTGGCTCACGGAATTTCTGTTGCGCTCTACAACACTGCTTTTGGATTACTGATTGCGATTCCTGCGCTCGCAGCATGGCGCGGATTAAAAGCGATTGCCAATCAACGTCAGCGTGAGTGCGAAGAGTTCACGCGCCAGTTATTTAAAAAACTCTACCCCTCTTCATCCCAATGAGCTGGTTAAGCCTGCACTCACCCACTAAGAGAAGTTTTTCTCTAGGGAGCGCTCCGGTTTCTGCTGAACCAGAAATTAATCTGATTCCCTTTATTGATGTCTTATTGGTAGTGCTGATCTTTTTGATGATCTCTACTACCTTTACCCGCTATCAAGAATTGGCCATTACCTTGCCCACTGCTAACGGAAGTGAGAGTGTGGCAGACAACAAACAAGTACATATTGCCGTCAGTCGTGATGGTCGCTTTGCGATCAACGGTAAGGTTACTGATCGTAGCCAACTCAGTAGCGCATTAATGCAACTGAGCAATCAAAGTGGTAGCACAATAGAGGGTGGCAGCAATATCCAAGTAAATATTGATGCTGATGCCAAAGCACCGCATCAAGCGGTCATGAGTGCTCTAGAGGCAGCGCGTGATGCCAATCTATCCAATATTATTTTTAGCAGCCAAACCAAAAAGTAAGCATTAAGATAAATACTTTTTATGACACTTTCTTTTTTCCGTAAAGCTCCCCAATTCTGGGAAAGACGTGGGCCTACTGCTCTCATTCTTTGGCCGCTATCTTGGGTTTACGGCTCAATCTTACGAATTCGAAAACTGCTTGAAGATTTAGGACTTAATAGTCGTCAAGTTGCCCCAGTCCCCATCATCATCGTCGGCAATATTCGGGTGGGCGGTACTGGCAAGACGCCGATTGTGATTGCGCTTGCGCAGCGACTATCGCAACTAGGATGGAGGCCTGGAATCATCAGTAGGGGCTATGGATCTTCACAAACATCACCGACTCAGGTGTTTAGTGATTCTGATCCGATGCAAGTAGGCGATGAACCCGTGCTCATTGCAAAGCGTACTGATGATCAGTTTCCGATTTGGGTTTTTCCAAAACGCCAGCAAAGTATTAAGGCATTGCTCAAACACTCGCCTGACGTCAACGTGATCATTAGCGACGATGGCTTGCAGCACAGTGGGCTACCGCGTTGGCCCGCACGTGAAGGTGGCCGCGATATTGAGTTTGTGGTGCGTGATGGTCGCGGTGAAGGTAATGGCTTTTTATTACCAGCTGGCCCCCTTCGTGAATCAGTCGATCGTGGACGTGATGCCACTTTGTTTACTGAGTCTGTTGGTAGTAATAAGAGCGGTTTACTAGAAGAATATTTTGTGGGCCGACGTGCATTTACTTTGCTTGGTGCTTTAGACACTCCATACCAACTCATCAATTCTGCTAATACCCAAACCTTCGCGCAGATTAGTGAGCAGTATTTGCCAACCCAAATTAGCACAGTAGCTGCACTTGGGAACCCAAAACGTTTTTTTGATGCTCTCCAAAAACAAGGCATTACTGGCAGATGGATTCCATTGCCAGATCATGCAAGCTATACCCCAGAGTTTTTTAATGGCATTCAAGCTCAACGCATACTCATTACTGAAAAAGATGCCGTCAAATGCGCCTCCATTAATGATCAACGTATTTGGGTAGTGCCAATGAGCCTCAATCTGCCTGATAACTTGATAGACTGGGTGCAATCTATTTTGCAACGACCTGACCCGCATCGCTACAACTTATAAAGCCCTCTTGTTAGTTAAATTCATTAAAGCGCTAAACTGGGTAAACCTTGTTGTACTAAGTTTCTTTAATACTTTAGAAAATCATGGATAAACGCTTACTCGAAATTTTAGTCTGCCCTTTGTGCAAAAGTCCCCTGCATTTAGACGTTGCTAAACATGAACTCATTTGCAAAGCTGACCGCTTGGCTTACCCCATTCGCGATGATGTTCCGGTCATGTTGGTAGATGAAGCGCGTGCTCTTGGCGCTGATGAAGCTCTATAAATAATTAATTCAATATCTTTTTGTATGAGTGATCATCTAACTCCAGACTTCTTGGTAGTCATACCAGCAAGACTGGGCTCTACCAGATTGCCACGTAAACCATTGGCTGATATCGGCGGTAAACCCATGGTCGTTCGGGTAGCAGAACGGGCCAAAAAATCTCTTGCTCAAAGCGTAGTAGTAGCAACCGATTCTGCGGAGATTGAGGCAGCTTGTCATGAACATCGGATTGAGTGTTTACTGACGAGTGCTGATCATCCTACTGGTACTGATCGCTTAGCTGAGGTAGCACATTTACTTAAACTACCAGCTAGCGCCTTCGTGGTTAATGTACAAGGTGATGAGCCACTTATTCCACCAGAGCTCATTAATCAAGTCGCCCAAACTTTGGCGAGCAATCCCCAGTGCGCTATCTCGACTATTGCAGTACCCATTAACGATGTATCTGAAATTGAGAACCCCAATATTGTCAAAGTGGTGCTCAATCGCGCTGGTGAAGCTTTGTATTTTTCAAGGGCGCCGATTCCGTTTGTCAGAGATGCACAGAGCGCTCAAAAAATAGCGCATTTACGCCATTTGGGTATTTACGCTTATCGCGCTGACTTTTTACAGGCCTACTCTAAGCTAGGGCCTGCACCTCCAGAACAGGCAGAGGCGCTAGAGCAACTGCGCGCCCTCTGGAACAGCTACCGCATTGCCGTGCATATTGCATCAGAGGTGCCTCCTGCTGGTGTAGACACTCCAGAGGACCTAGAGCGGGTCAGACGGCTACTTGGGGCCTAGTGCAGCAGCTAAAGCTCAGCCGCCATCGCCCGAGGGTTTCTCGGGGATAATCCTAGTTACCAGAGATAAAAGATCCCGACAAAACACGGGACAATGACAGATCTTGTAAGGGGAAAATAATGCGGTTAATCCTGCTTGGAGCACCAGGTGCCGGTAAGGGCACGCAAGCTCAGTTTATTTGTGAAAAATTTGCTATTCCACAAATCTCCACCGGCGATATGTTGCGCGCCGCCGTCAAAGCAGGAACTGAGCTGGGTATCGCAGCCAAAAAAATTATGGATTCTGGCGGTCTTGTTTCAGATGACATCATCATTGGCTTGGTGAAAGATCGCTTAACTCAGCCCGATTGCAGCAAGGGTTACTTATTTGACGGTTTCCCAAGAACGATTCCACAAGCACAAGCTATGAAAGATGCTGGTGTACCCATCGACTTCGTTTTAGAAATCGACGTGCCATTTGATGCCATCATCGATCGCATGAGCGGTCGTCGTGTTCACCCTGCTTCAGGTCGCACTTATCACATCAAGTTCAACCCACCAAAAGTGGTCGGCAAAGATGATGTGACTGATGAAGATTTAATTCAGCGCGATGACGATAAAGAAGAAACGGTTCGTAAACGTCTACAAGTGTATGACGCCCAAACTCGTCCATTAGTTGATTATTACTCTTCATGGGCGGCACAAGACAACTCTGCAAATAAAGTAAAGGCGCCTGCTTATCGCAAAGTCAGTGGTACTGGCAAAGTTGATGACATTACTGCTTCGATTTTTGCGGTGTTGAAATAAATCATTCCTCTCAATAAAAAAGGACTGCATTGCAGTCCTTTTTCTTTTTGGCTTGGCAAGTTTTATTTGAGCTCTTTGAGCGCGCTCTCAAAAGACTCAATGTCAGCAAAGCTTCTGTAGACCGAAGCAAAACGAATATAGGCCACTTTATCAAGGCGCTTGAGTTCGCGCATGACTAACTCACCCACACGCTCACTTGGAATCTCTTTTTCGCCAAGACTAAGTAACTTCTCTTCAATTCGTGCAATCGATTCATCTACAGAGTCTGATGACACTGGGCGTTTTCGCAGGGCTAGCTTGATAGAACCTGCCAACTTGTCATGACTGTATTCAACCCGGCTACCATTCTTTTTCACAATGGCTGGCAGGGCCAACTCAACGCGCTCATAGGTTGTAAAGCGCTTATCGCATTTGGCACAACGGCGACGTCTGCGAATAGTGTCGCCCTCATCTGATACCCGGGTATCGAGAACCTGGGTATCGTCGTTATGGCAAAAAGGACAGCGCAATGGGGGCTCTTTTCTTTAGTGTTTTGGTTAACCGTACACCGGGAAACGTTTGGTGAGCTCAGCTACTTGCGCGCGTACTTTAGCAATATTGGCTTCATCACTTGGGTTATCCAAAACATCCGCAATAAAATTACCCACTTGTTTTGCTTCCGCCTCTTTAAAGCCACGCGTTGTCATTGCTGGTGAACCCAAACGAATGCCACTTGTCACCATTGGTTTTTCTGGATCATTTGGAATGCCATTCTTATTACAAGTGATATGAGCATCGCCCAATACTCGCTCAGCTTCTTTGCCGGTCATTTTCTTGGCACGCAAGTCCACCAACATCACATGTGAATCTGTACCGCCTGAAACAATACGCAGACCGCGTGAGATCAATGTCTCGGCTAATGCTCTAGCGTTAGCAATCACCTGCTTTTGATAATCGATAAAGCCTGGCTCTAGCGCTTCTTTAAATGCCGTTGCTTTAGCAGCGATCACATGCATCAAAGGACCGCCCTGTAAGCCTGGGAAGACAGCAGAATTAATAGCCTTCTCGTGCTCAGCCTTCATCAAGATAATGCCGCCACGTGGACCGCGCAAGCTCTTATGAGTTGTAGAGGTAACAATATCTGCATGCGGTACGGGGTTTGGATAAACACCAGCGGCAATTAGACCAGAGTAATGCGCCATATCCACCATAAAAATCGCGCCCACTTCTTTTGCTAATTTACCAATGCGCTCCCAATCAATTACGAGTGAATAGGCAGATGCACCAGCAATAATTAACTTGGGTTTATGCTCACGTGCCAAACGTTCCATTTGCTCATAGTCAATCGCTTCATTTTTATCAAGGCCATAGGAGATGGGGTTAAACCACTTACCGCTCATATTCAGAGCCATACCGTGAGTTAAGTGACCACCCTCAGCCAAGCTCATGCCCATAAAGGTATCGCCTGGCTTTAAGAATGCTAAGAAAACTGCTTGGTTGGCAGATGCGCCGCAATGAGGTTGCACGTTAGCTGCCTCGGCACCATAAAGCGCTTTGACACGATCAATCGCCAGTTGCTCAGCAACGTCCACAAATTCACAGCCGCCGTAATAACGCCTGCCTGGATAGCCTTCGGCATACTTATTGGTCAGCTGAGAGCCCTGCGCCTGCATTACTGCTGGTGAGGCGTAGTTCTCAGAAGCAATAAGCTCAATATGGTCTTCCTGACGCTTATTTTCGTTCTGGATGGCTGCCCATAACTCTGGATCGGTTTTGGCTATGGTGTTTTGACGGTCAAACATGGTGATAATCCTGATGAAGTTGGATTGCTGAGCGAATTAACTTAGTAAAATCAACCTACATCATACAAAATCTACCATGGCCACTACACAAGACCTCTCCTTTCTCTCCCTAGTCCTCAATGCCAGCCTATTAGTCCAGTTGGTAATGTTGTTATTACTTGGGATGTCCATTGCCTCTTGGACAATCATTTTTAAGAAAACAGCTGTTTTGCGTGGGGTTAGGCGCGATACAGAGCGCTTTGAACGTGATTTTTGGTCTGGGGGAGATCTCAACGCTCTTTTTATTGCTGCCCAGCGCAATACTCGGAGCGCTGCCGTCCTCGAGCATATCTTTGAAGCTGGAATGCAAGAGTTCACGAAGGTCCGCGAAATTGATGCTGCCCGTCGCGCCATGAAAGCGACCTACCAGCGTGAAATGGATATCTTAGAAGCCAACCTTCCTTTCTTAGCCTCTGTCGGTTCTGTATCGCCTTACATTGGTCTCTTTGGGACTGTCTGGGGAATCATGCACGCCTTCCGTGGTTTAGCCAATGTTCAAAACGCCACCCTAGCTGCAGTTGCACCTGGTATTGCAGAAGCGCTTGTCGCTACAGCGATTGGTTTGTTTGCAGCGATTCCAGCAGTGGTTGCTTACAACCGTGCTGCGACTGACGTCGATCGTCTCTCGATTCGCTTTGAAACCTTCATCGAAGAATTTACTAATATTTTGCAACGTCAAGGTCTCGGAAAATAAGTATGGCTGGATCATCACTGGGGAGAAGTAGAAAACGTAGAGTCATAGCCGACATTAATGTCGTTCCATACATCGATGTGATGTTGGTGCTGCTCGTGATCTTTATGGTTACTGCGCCGATGGTCAATCCAGGCGTTGTGAACTTGCCAACTGTTGGTGGTGCCAAAGTGCAAGCCTTACCGCCGGTCTTTCTGACTATTGATGCTAATGAAAATGTCATTGTTCGCAAGGATGGTGAACCTGTTCAAACCCTCAACAAATTTGAGCTTGGAGCATTCGCGAGAACTCAAGCAGAAAAATCTGCAGAGCAACCGGTCGTGCTAGCCGCTGATAAATCCATTAAGTACGAAGTGGTGATGGATGTCATGTCTAAGCTTAAAGAGAATGGTGTCAAACGCGTTGGCCTTGCAGTTAAGAGTCAATAAGATTGAACCGGTTACAGGTACTCCCTGCATTTGCCTATGAATAGCGCCCAAAGCTTACAACCAAACCTTTCTGCATTTAAAAGGGGACGCCATGCGAAAGAAGTAGGCACTAAACGCGCTTTTAGTCTTTCACTCATTGCGCACTTAGGCCTCCTTGCGTTTCTCATCATTGGTATTAGTTGGAATAACAGCACTCCTTCTGGAGTTGAAGTGGAGTTGTGGGATTCTGTCCCACAAGTACAAACTCCACCTGAACCAGAAGTGAAAACGGTAGTCAAAGAAGAGACTGCTGACATTGCAGTAAAGAAAAAGAAAGTAGAAAAAGAGCCTCCTAAAAAAGAAGTGCTGAAAGAGACTCCTAAAATAGTCAAGCCTCCTCCACCAAAGGAGAAGGAAAAAGAACAGCCAAAAAAAGCAGAAGCGCCCAAAGCACCTACTCCAGCAGAAATAAAAGCTAATGCCGCAGCTGAAAAAGTGCGTGCCGATCAATTAGCCCGCCTACGAGCAGCTGCAGGAGCTGAGGGCGGCAGCGGTGGTTCGGTTGGCAGCGGTGTGGGTGGCGGTGGCAATGCGCCCCCAGGCTGGACGGATAAGGTCATTAAAAAGGTAAAGCCACTGATTGTGTTTAATGCGGAATCGGTCAGCAGCAATCCTGCAGCGGTCATTCAGGTGACCCTAGCCCCAGATGGTGCCATTCTAAGTACGAGCGTCCTGACATCGAGCGGTAATACCAGTTGGGATCGTGCGGTATTACTAGCCCTGTCTCGTGCAGAAAGCTTGCCAAAAGATGACAATGGCAAAATTCCACAACGCGAAGTAAAGCTGACCTTTAAACCCAAGGACTAATGCATGTTGTATTTGATGAAAAGAATCGTTTTGAAATCGCGACCATTGATTGTGGTATTCACTGCAGTATTGATTAGCGTATCTGCTCCAGCATTAGCCCAAATGAATATCGAGATTACTGGTGTTGGTCAGTCTCTTTATCCAATTGCCGTCTTGCGCTTTAAAGATGAGCAAAAATTACCTGTCAACATTACTGAAATCATTCGCCAAGATTTAGCACGCAGTGGTTACTTTAAGAATACTGAAAATGGCAATGCTACCGAGAGCGATGAAGGCATACCGAATTACAAATCTTGGGCAGCCCGCGGAGCAGATGCCTTAGTGGTCGGTTCCGTTATGCAATCTAGTGGATCGCAATTTGAGATTCGTTACAAACTATTTGATATACGTAAATCTGAAAGCTTGGGCGGCTTAAAACTCGATGCTAGCGCTGACAATCTACGAGCTGCAGCCCACAAAATTGCTGATGACATCATCTTCAAATTATTAGGCGAGCGTGGTGTGTTCTCAACCCGCCTGTCTTATGTCATCAAGGATGGCAAACGATATCGCTTAGTGATCTCCGATGCAGATGGACAGAATATTCGCAACGCCATGAATAGCAGCGAGCCAATCATTTCTCCATCATGGTCTCCTGATGGTAAAAAGGTGGCTTATGTCTCCTTTGAAGATCGCAAGCCAGTGATTTATGTTCATGAGATAGCGACTGGACGTCGTATCGCTCTTTCGAATCAAAAAGGAAATAACAGCGCACCTGCGTGGTCGCCCGATGGCAGAAAACTGGCTATCTCACTTTCAAAAGATGGCAATACCCAAATCTATGGCATTAATGCTGATGGCACAGGCTTACAGCGCTTCACTCGTGGCAACACTATTGATACCGAGCCACAGTACTCTGCTGATGGTCGTTATATTTATTTCACGAGCGATCGTGGCGGTAACCCACAGATCTATCGCATGAGTGCTGAAGGTGAACAAGTTGAAGGTGTTAAGAGAGTCACTTACAAACAAGGCTTTGTAACTTCACCACGCATCTCTCCAGACGGAAAGTTCTTGGCCTATATCGCTAACATTGGTGGCGCCTATCGCCTCTATATTCTGAATTTAGCTACCGGTGATGCGCAAGCTTTAACTGATGGCACAAGCGATGAGTCTCCATCTTTTGCTGCCAATGGCCGCTATGTTCTCTACTCCACCAAAGTAAATGGCAAACGCGTACTAGCCGCAGTCTCTGTTGATGGAAACGCCAAACAAGTTCTGAGTATTCCAGGTTCTGATGTCCGTCAGCCATCCTGGGGGCCGTTTATGGACTAAGGCTTTTAGTTCCTAATCCATAAATTCTTTCTTTCATCCCCCTTTTTAGGGCTAAATCGTTACTTTTCATACTCTTAGAGGCATAATATTGACTATAGGCTCAGATATTGACTGGGTTATTTAGTTAGCTTGTAAGAAAAGGAAAGACCATGAAGATTTCTCTCGCGCGCCGTGCCGCTACTTTCACCCTAATCGGGGCAACCATATTAGTACTGGCCGCTTGTTCTAGCGTGAAATTAGATGACGTTAATGGCGCTGGTGGCAGTGGTGGCAGCGGCAACTTTAGCTCGCAGCCATGGAATGACCCAAAGAGCCCACTGTTTGAGAAAAGTATTTACTTTGGCTTTGACGAGTACACCGTGCAGACTAAATACCAAAAAATGTTGTCTACCCACGCAAGCTATTTAAAATCCAACCCAACTCAGAAAATTATTATTCAAGGTAATACTGACGAGCGCGGTACCGCTGAGTACAACTTGGCACTAGGTCAACGTCGTTCAGATGCCATACGTAAATCCTTGAACTTGATGGGTGTATCAGACAACCAAATAGAAGCTGTCAGTTTTGGTAAAGAAAAGCCCAAGGCAGAAGGGGATACTGAAGCAGCGTGGGCAGAGAATCGTCGCGGTGATATTGTTTACATCACGAACTAAATGAAGATTTTTTTCACTTCTACAAAACAAACGCTCTCACGAGCGTTTTGTTTAAGTGCCGCCCTTGTTTGCCTGGGAACATCTAATAGTGCTTGGGCGCTCCTCTCTGATGATGAGGCACGTAAGGCTATCTTAGATCTACGTAAGACACTTGCCACGACCCAACTTGAGTTGCAGGGTCAAATTGAGAAGCTCAAAGCAGATAATGCCGATCTACGCGGCAAGATTGAAGATCTTCAGAAGCAAGGCGAAGATATCAACTCTAGTCAAAAAACCTATTATCAAGATTTAGATACTCGCTTAGGTAGCCTTGAGCCACGCTCAATAACCATTGAGGGAGTGAGTGGGATAGTGCAACCCGACGAGAAAAAAGTATATGACGATGCCTTAAAAGCCTTTCAGACAGGCAATCTCAAAAAAGCGAGTGAAGCATTCTCTGCATTTGCAGCAAAGTACACCACCAGTCCTTACCTGCCATTAGCACTCTACTGGGGTGGTAACAGCAAATACGCGAATAAAGATTACGCCGGTGCAACCAGCCAACTTCAAAGCTTGATTAAGAAATATCCCAATCATCCACGTATTCCTGCAGCGATGATTACCCTGGGTAACTCTCAATTAGAGAGCGGCAATAAAGCAGCTGCCAAGAAAACTTTTAGTGAGATCATAGCCAAGTATCCCGATACTGAGGCGTCCAAAGATGCAAAGCAATTGCTAGCTACCAGCAAGTAAGCCATTTATGTCTAAGCTGTCCGCTGCATTTCAGAATCTTGCGCCACGTAAGGCTGGCGCCCCTGCAGTCATCCTATTTTCTGGCGGCCTAGACTCTACAACCGTGCTTGCTTTAGCTAAAGACTTGGGCTACTCGCCTTACGCACTTTCGGTAGGATACGGTCAGCGTCACTCATCTGAGTTAGCAGCAGCCAAACATATTGCAAAACTAATTGGTGTCATGCGGCATGAAGTAGTTAATCTTGATCTCACGCGCTTTGGTGGTTCTGCATTAACGGATTCATCGATCGCTGTTCCAACCACCCCCGGCAAAGATCAAGAGATTCCGATTACCTATGTGCCAGCACGCAATACGATTCTTTTGTCGCTAGCTTTAGGCTGGGCAGAATCCTTAGGTGGCTTAGATGTGTTCTACGGCGCTAATGCTGTGGATTACTCGGGCTATCCCGATTGCCGCCCTGAATATGTTGCCTCTTTTGAGCAGATGGCCAATTTGGCCACTAAAGCTGGAGTAGAGGCGATTAATGATGAGAATCGATTCAGAGTGCACGCGCCGATCATCAATTTAACTAAAGCACAAATCATTCAACTTGGTAGCACTATGGGGGTGGATTATTCCCAAACTGTTTCTTGTTATCAAGCCAATGATTTAGGCGAAGCTTGTGGCGAGTGTGAATCTTGTCGCCTTAGACAGGCGGGCTTTAAGGAAGCTAATGTGAGCGATCCAACTCGTTACCGTAAAACAAATAGGTGAATTTAAATCTGTTAATTATTTTGCTTGAGTTTCAAGCATGCGCGCCACATAGCGTGCAATCAAATCAATCTCGAGATTCACAGCATCACTCTGCTGCAACTTACCTAAGGTAGTGCTTTGTAAAGTATGCGGAATCAGATTGATATCCACAATGCAAGTATTTGGATTGTCTTCTGTTTTATTGACTGTCAATGAAACACCATTCACAACAATAGATCCCTTGTAAGCCAGAAATGGGGCCAATTCTTTTGGTGCCTCAATACGCAGCAGCCAAGAACCATAGGCATCATTAGCCACTTGTGAAAAATGCGCTACCTTGCCAACACCATCTACGTGCCCACTAACTAAGTGGCCGCCCAAACGATCATTCAAACGCATTGCTTTCTCAAGATTCACAGGGCCTACTTTATCCAGACCTACTGTTTTATTGAGAGACTCGCGAGAGATATCTAAAGCAAACGTATTGGCTTTAAATTGCGTCGCGGTCATGCAAGCACCCTGGATAGCAATACTATCGCCTAAGGCAACATCATCTAAATAGCCCACTGGTACCTCAACTACCAATTGCAAACCATCGCCCTTAGCTTGAGCGCTTGTAATTTGACCAATAGCGGTAATAATTCCAGTAAACATAGGGTAATTTTAGTTCGTAATTGATTATGTAACTCAGTTTTTAATTAAGCGCACTCTTAAATCAGTGCCAAATAATGACTGATCAATCACTTTCCAATTCTTTGGTGCATCTAATGTAGAGAGAGTAGGCACATTTGCCATACCAATACCCTCGCCCATGAAAAATGGTGCGTAGTACAGCAATAACTCATCCACACAATTTTCTCGAAGCATCGAGCCATTGAGCTTGAAGCCAGATTCAATATGAATCTCATTCATCTGCCGCTCTTGAGCCAAATGCGAGAAGAGTTTTGGTAAATCTACCTTGCCGAATGTATTGGTCATAGCAATCACTTCAATACCACGCTCTGTAAAAGCTTTTCCTTTTTCACGATTACCAGGCGACTCTAACTCGGCACACACAATCAGAACACCTGATTGATCTAGTTGATTAAGAATCTTGGAGTTTGGTGGTGTCTCCAACTTAGAGTCAATGATAATTCTCATGGGTTGACGCTCAGTAAAAACATCTCTCACATTTAATGAAGGGTCATCTTCTTTGACGGTGCCAACACCAGTAATAATTGCGCAAGCTTGTGCACGCCAGTGATGACCATCTGCTCTTGCTAGTGGTCCAGTAATCCACTGACTCTTGCCATTAGGTAATGCCGTCTTACCATCCAGGCTAGCCGCTATTTTTAGACGCACCCAAGGAAGACCTCTTGTCATCCGTGAAATAAATCCGCGATTTAGCTCCTGAGCTTGTGCCTCCAATAGACCACAGTGCACTTCAATACCAGCCGCTTTTAATCTTTCCAATCCCTTACCGGCTACTAAAGGATTGGGATCGGTCATCGCAGCAATTACTTTGGCAGGCTTAGCTGCAATTAAAGCATCAACACAAGGCGGCGTTTTACCAGTGTGATTGCAAGGCTCGAGTGTGACGTAGATGGTAGAGCCCGCCGGGGCTTTACCCTTAGATTTAGCATCTGCCAATGCTTGAACTTCTGCATGAGCCTCACCCACTTTTTGGGTAAAACCGCGACCAATGATTTCACCATCTTTCACAATGACGCAGCCTACCCGCGGGTTTGGGTTGGATAAATAAAGTGCTTTTTGAGCCTCGGCGAAAGCCTCGCTCATAAACTGGTGGTCAACTGCGCTGTACATGCATCTATTAAACCATTCAATCCATTCACTGACAGCGCTTGGCATCTCTAGCTGGGTCGCAGATTCTCCAGCGGCCTCCACTGCCTAAAATCAGCTGGCGCTCAAGATTGGGGGCTCTATTGTGACCCATAATCAGGCGGTTAGCCACAAACCCGCCTTGCACTGTTTTAGCGGCTCCAGCAGCGTTAAATAAAATACCTCTTTTTTGGGAGTGAGGATCTACAAACCGTCTACCGCCACCCTTAAAGTAAATGGGCTCTATTGCCCCCTGAGAAAACCAATATTTTGGCGTACAGCCTGATTTAGCAACTTTAACAAGGCAGCCACTTTGAACTATCCAGCCATTATCCCAGCCAGCCTCACTTGCTGGTGCCATCAGTACTTGTTCGCCTAAATGCAATGCTTGTTGGCGAGCAAAATGCACGTGGGCAACAAATCGCCTAGCGACTGAATCGATTTCTCGCGCAGCAATTTGATTTTGTAAAAGTGGCATGGTGCCCATAGCAATGATTGCCACGATCAATATCACTACCATCAACTCGAGTAAGCTACCGCCATGGGATGAATGTTTTTTATTCAAATGATTGGCGCCAATTTAAACGTGAAGTGCTCCCAGACTTTTCATCTAAAAGAATATGAATTTGTATTGCTGGTTTTTGTTTACTCGCAATTAACCAAATATTTTTCGAAATTAGCTGAATAAAACAATGGTTCTTGCTTAATGCCGAGAGTGCACTGAGGCTTTGCTCACAATCTAAGACTGCTTTTTCTGAGGCAATAAAGTTTTGCTGTGCGAGCTCAATTGTTTTAACTTCAATGATACGCAGCGCAGTCAAGCGCTCTAGATGAACTATTAGAGATGCACACAGAAGTAATAAAGAAATTACCCAAGTCAAAATCATGGCAAATTCCTTGTACCAAAAGTACGCTCTAGATCTAGTTTTAATAGGGCGCCGTCGGTCATCTGCAGGCTCACCCTAAAGAGTCTTTGTGTAGGTGATTTTTCTGAGGCAATGATCTCATCGATTACTAAATAGTTCACACCGTTCATTAAAGTCGTATTTTGCAAACGACCATGCCGATCAAGGGATTGGCAAATCAAAGATCCGCCATTTACTTTCGCGCCTTTTGTAATTCCAGCCTGTCTATCCACCAAAAATCCCTGACGAGCCAGACCATTTTTAGCTCGCTCTTTACTAAGCGCATTACCAATACAATCAAAATCGATCGCAGCAGAAATCTCATGCTGAATCATGACAGAATCAGATCCCCGATACCCTGATTTTTTATTGATTCGAATCCATTGATCCTCTTGCTTGTGCTGCTGTTCAGAATGGATATTGCGATACCCAGCTATTCTGATTGCACGACCAATGAGTTCTAATGCACGCTCAGCTTCAGCGGTGAGTGAATGTCTTTTTTCAAATTCGATTTGCTTAGCTACCAAATCAGCGCTGGTTTTTAGAAGCGGATTGAGCAGCAGCGTGCTCAGGGCGATGGCGACTAGACACTCGAGAAGATTCATGGTTTTGGCCTTTAGTATTTTTGCTCGCGCTAATCCTAGCTTGTTCACTCACCTCAAAAACATCAAACTCCCTTCTCAGTTGAGCTCTTTTACTTTCCATTTGGGTGGTGCGTATGACTAGGTTTTGATAGGTGCCGACCAAAGTCATCCACGAACCCAGAATCAGACTCATAGCTACTAAGACCTCCAATAAAACAAAGCCTTTAGCCATGTCCCTTGTTAAGCCAATTTGAGCTTTGCATGAATCTTTTGAGGTAACTTGGCATGGCTGGCACATAGAAGTATTTTCAGGGGGTCTATGGGCTCTTAAAAGGCATCGCCAAAGCTCTTGGTGTCCGAAAGTCGGCGTATTCCTGTAAGACCTCACGGCAATTGCCTGCTCAGCTTAAAATAGAGGGCTATGCCAAATATCCTCCACTCCACAGAAGAAATCATTGCCGATCTGCGCGCTGGCAAGATGGTCGTTCTCGTTGACGAAGAAGATCGTGAAAACGAGGGGGATCTTGTTCTAGCGGCCGATCACGTGACTGCCGAGGCAGTGAACTTCATGGCCAAGCATGGCCGTGGTCTCATTTGCCTCACCTTGACGCGCGAGCGTTGCCAGCAATTAAACCTGCCGCTCATGGTGCGAGATAACGGTACCTCGATGGGAACCAATTTCACAGTATCGATTGAGGCTGCTACTGGAGTCACCACTGGCATCTCTGCTGCAGACCGTGCCTTGACCATTAAAACTGCTGTAGCTGCTAATGCTAAGCCAAGTGATTTAGTGCAACCCGGTCATATCTTCCCCTTGATGGCTCAACCTGGTGGCGTTCTGATTCGTTCTGGCCATACTGAGGCAGGTTGTGATCTTGCCGCAATGGCTGGCTGCTCACCAACGTCTGTGATTTGTGAAATCATGAAGGATGATGGCAGCATGGCACGCCTGCCAGACCTTCTAGAGTTTGCCAAAGAGCATCAACTCAAAATTGGCAGTATTGCTGATTTAATTCAATACCGCAGCCAGCATGAAAGCATTGTGGTGCGCGAAGGTCAACGTGAATTTATTACTCCCTGGGGTAAGTTCAAAGGCATTATCTATCGCGATACTCCAAGTTCAGGCGTACATATTGCATTAGTGCATGGCAATCCGTCTGAAACGCAAGAAACCTTAGTACGTGTTCATGAGCCTGTAACAGTATTAGATTTCTTGGAGTCGCAGATCAGCAACCATTCTTGGCCGCTTGCACAAGCACTTCATCAAATTGCTGCTGCTCCAGCGGGGGTTGCAGTACTACTCAATGCTGCAGGTATCGCAGCACCGAATGATCAAGATTGGCTAGCGCAATTTCAGAAGCTCAATCAATCCAAGGATGAAGTAAAAAAGCCGTTAGCACGTAAGACCGACTTTAGAAGCTATGGCATTGGCGCACAGATTCTGAAAGATATTGGTGTAGGCAAAATGCGCTTACTTGCAAATCCAAACCCTGTACCAAGCTTATCTGGTTACAACTTAGAAGTAACCAGCTATCAACCTTATAAGCCTTCTACACCTTAGACTCTTCAGAAAAATATTCATCATGACCAGCTCAAATAATGACTTTGTAGGCGTACTTGAAGCAGACCACCATGGTCAAGATCTTCGGATTGGCATTGTGCAAGCTCGCTTTAATGAAGATCATTGCGTAGGACTTACTACTGCCTGCATTAAAGAATTAATTTCTCTAGGTGTTGCGCAGTCTGATATCAAGCTGGTTACCGTTCCTGGCGCCCTCGAGATTCCCTTTGCACTACAAAAACTTGCTGAAACTGGTGAGTTTGATGGACTCATAGCGCTTGGCGCAGTTATTCGTGGTGAGACCTATCACTTCGAACTCGTATCAAATGAATCTGCCGCTGGCATTACTCGCATCTCTATTGACTCAGGTCTGCCAATCGCAAATGGTGTGTTGACCTGCGATACCGACGAGCAAGCGCAAGTGCGCATAGAAGTAAAAGGCGCAGATTGCGCCAGAGCTGTTGTAGAGATGGCGAACTTAGCATTAGCACTCACTCCCGATCTTGATATCGAAATCAACTCTAGCGAAGATTAATGATTGCCATGCCTAAATCTAGTAATCACTCTTCTAACCCTGCAGTAACAAAAGAGGTGAAGTCAGCAGCCCCTAAGCGCTCACTCACCCCACGTCGTCGTGCTCGCGAATACGCTTTGCAAGGCGTGTATCAAAGTCTTGTGGTGCGACGTGCAGGTAGTTTGCCTAATAGCACAGCTATTGCAAAACAATTGGCTGAAGATCCAGCCTTTCGTCGCTGCCAGCTAGACTTATTTCAGGGCATCTTTGAAGGTGTCCTAGAGCGAACAGATGAATTAGAGGCACTTATCACCCCAGCACTGGATCGCCCAATTAATGAATTATCTCCTGTAGAGCACGCTGCCCTTTTAATTGGCACTTATGAATTAGCTGCAGATCTTTCTGTACCGTACAAGGTTGCCATCAATGAAGCGGTAGAGCTAGCTAAAGTCTTTGGCGGAACTGATGGCCATAAGTATGTGAATGGTGTTCTTGATCTGCTTGCTAAAAAATTACGTAGCGCTGAGACTCAAGCAAGTTAAAGCTAGCAGCGCAATTTAGTCACTAGAGTTTACTTTTTCTGGTACACCAAATCCCAGACACCATGACCAAGCTTGATGCCACGGGTTTCAAACTTGGTAATCGGCCGATACGATGGTCTTGCAACATAGCCCATATGCTCTGAACTGAGTTGCTCAGGAGATGGCTTAAATTCATTGACAATTTCACCTGGCTTGGCAGCATCTTCATTAGTAAAAGTTTCTACTTTGACTTTATTGGTGGAAGTATTTTGCAAAGTTGTCTGGGCATTTAAGACTAAAAGCATCTGCTCTGCATAGTTATGCCAATCTGTTGCTAAATGTAAATAAGCCCCTGGCTTTAATTTAGTGACTAATAATTCCACAAATGGCGACTGAATCAGGCGGCGCTTGTGATGACGCTTCTTGTGCCAAGGATCTGCAAAATAAATATGAATGCCCTCCAAGGAATTTGGTGCAATCATTTTTTCCAAGATCTCAACCGCATCGTGACGTATGAGACGCAAATTGGTCAGGCTATTCTCGCCAATGAGTTTAAGCAGTGCGCCTACACCTGGTGTATGCACCTCGATCGCCAGAAAATCATCTTGACTACGAAGGGCCGCAATCTTAGCGGTAGTCTCGCCCATACCAAATCCAATTTCTAGAATCTTTGGCTTGTTAGATCCTTGAAATGCAGCAATTAAATCTAGTGGCGCATCTTGAAAAGGCAGTAGATACCGAGGGCCCAGCTCATCTATAGCACGTTGCTGCCCTGCAGTTGTTCTCCCAGCCCGCAGAACAAAAGAACGAATACGGTCAAAACGTTTTTCTGTTGCTTGTGATTCTTGCTGCATCAACTTAAACTACAACCTTCCTAAAGTAAGCAATCGTCTCTTTCAGGCCGTCCTCTAGATTAACCTTAGGCTGCCAGCCAAGCTTGGCTTTAGCTAGCTCGATATTGGGTTGACGCTGCTTAGGATCGTCTGACGGTAATGGCTGATGAATGATCTTGGATTTACTTCCTGAAAGCTTTAGAACAGCCTCCGCCAATTGCAACATGGTGAACTCACCAGGGTTGCCAATATTGACCGGCCCAGTAAATCCTTGCTCTGAGTTCATCATTCTGACCATGGCATCAATCAAGTCATCCACATAACAAAAGCTACGAGTTTGTTGGCCATCACCATAAATCGTGATGTCTTTACCTTGCAGAGCCTGAACAATAAAATTGCTCACGACGCGCCCATCATTGGGATGCATACGTGGACCGTAGGTATTAAAGATCCGCACAACTTTAATATCGAGATTATGCTGACGGTTGTAATCAAAAAACAGCGTCTCTGCACAGCGCTTACCTTCGTCATAGCATGAGCGAATACCAATCGGATTTACTTTGCCCCAATATTCCTCTGGCTGAGGATGGACTTCTGGATCACCATAAACTTCGCTCGTAGAGGCTTGCAAGATACGAGCCCTGGTTCTTTTAGCAAGGCCAAGCATATTGATGGCGCCATGCACACTGGTCTTGGTAGTTTGTACTGGATCATATTGGTAGTGCACTGGAGAGGCTGGGCAAGCCAAGTTGTAGATCTGATTAGTTTCTACATAGAGCGGGAAAGTCACATCGTGACGCATGAGCTCTAACTTAGGGTTAGGCACTAAATGCGCTAAGTTCTCTTTTGTGCCAGTGAAGTAGTTGTCCACCACCAAAACATCATTTCCTTCTTTGAGGAGCTTCTCGGTGAGGTGCGAACCTAAGAAACCAGCGCCACCAGTGATGAGGATTTTTTTCATAGTTAATCTTTTGTAAGCAGATAGTGGATATTGAAATTAATAATGTTTAGGAGAATTCCAGCCGGCCGAGCGGTATGCATAAACTACTTCGGCGAGCACAATTGATAAAGATGTCATAAAGGATATCAGACCCAATACAAAGGTCCAAATAACATATGTTGCCTGCAAAGACCGGGCTGCACCAGCCTGAAAGAAAAAAAGCTCTAATACAGTTAGGGAGATGAAAACTCCACTGAGCACGTTAAAGAAAATAGCTGCTGTACATAAACGACCGCGCGTCTTAGCTTCGTTGGCTTCTTTATGCATGTACTGGATAGTTTCTTTATCCTTGACATCGCCTCGATGAATTGCTTCTTGAATGGCGCGCATACGATCAACAGACCGAGCAAGGCGAGTTGAAATTGCATTAATCAGAGTGGCTACCGCAGTTAATAAAAAAACAGGTGCCAATGCCAGCTGAATATTATTGGTAATCGCATCAATTGATACATCCATATAAGTGACTAACTTTCTCTTATTATTTTCTTGAATCCATTAATTAGTGCGACCAGGCAATCAAACCACTATAGGCAGTAATCAAGACTAAAAGTCCGAAAGCAATGCGATACCAAGCAAATGGAATGAAGTTGTGGTGAGCGACATAATGAATTAACCAGCGTACGCATATAAATGCAGAGACGAAAGCGGCTATAAAACCAATGACAATTGCTAAGCCAAATTCACCAGAGATGGCGACTGGGTTTTTCCAAAGCTTTAATAACTCATAAGCCGTTGCACCACCAATCACGGGGATGGCCAAGAAGAAAGAGAATTCGGTGGCTATCGTGCGTGGCAAACCAAATAACATTCCGCCAATAATGGTTGCCCCTGAACGCGAAGTCCCAGGGATTAAAGCAGCACATTGCGCCAATCCAACTTTGAATGCATCTAATGGTGAAAGATCATCTACAGAATGAATATGACTCTTTGCCAGACTCGCTTTTTCTTGACGACGCTCTGCCCAAAAAATAATGAGGGCACCAACAATAAAGGCGCCAGCTACCGGAATGGGTGCAAAAAGAACTGTCTTAATATATTTTCCGAATAAGAATGCTAAGCCCATAGCTGGAATTGAGGCAATCAGAAGATTGAGGACAAAACGACGAGAATGTGGGCTACTAGTAAAAGATAGGGCAACCTTGAGAAGCTTTTCCCGAAACTCCCAGCAGACCGCCAAAATGGCGCCAAACTGAATAATGACCTCAAAAGCCTTACCCTGCTCATCATTGAAATCGAGCAAATCTCCGACCAATATCAAATGCCCAGTACTAGAGATTGGCAAAAACTCCGTTAAGCCCTCTACCACCCCCAAAATAACTGCCTTTAATAACAAAAGTATATCCATGGGCAAATTTTATAGGCTTCAGGGGAAAGCAAGGGAATTTGGCAAAATAGCTGTTTAATAGGCGCTTTGGTTGAATTAGCCTTAAACTTCATGGCACATTGAAAAGTATCCGAATTAGATGATCCAAGCCCGTTTTCGCCGCTCCCAAATAAGTACTATTGGTTTAATCCTAAGCCAGGCGTTCAGCCTCAATTTATTGGCATTGAACGCTTTTGCCCAAAATGTGAATGGTGCGGCCAGGCCTGCCTTACCAATCCCAATGAGTACATCAACTCTCATTGGCTTAGAGCAGCCACCTCAATTTGTCATACCCTCAAAAGCGGCACTGCCTAACGCTCCAGCACCCTCTAACGTCACGGGTAATAGAGCGAATAATGCTCAAACTCAATTAGTTGATTTAATCCAGCTATACCAAGAGGCTGCATTTAGTGACCCAGTATTGAATGCGGCTCGCTTTAATTATCAAGCTAGCAAAGAACTCTTTTGGCAAGGATTATCACTATTGCTGCCCCAAGCAAATGCGACACCAACTGGTACCCGTTACTACCAGCATGGAGCAAGCGCCACTAATGTTTCGAGTTCGCCAGGAAATTCTCGTGTGTTCGATCAGAAGAGCTACACGGTCACATTAACGCAACCGGTATTTAATGTGAGTGCTCTAGAGGCATTCAAACAAGGTGACCTCAATACCAAGATTGCAGACATGCGCTTTTACTTGGCGCAACAAGATCTGATTATTCGAGTTTCTCAGGCTTACTTTGATGCGCTCACGAGCCAAGATAATGTTGCGCTTTATCAAAACAAAAAAGGTTTGATAAAGCAACAACTAGATATTGCTCAAGCAAAATTTGATGCTGGTCTTGCAACTATTGTTGATGTCAATACAGCACAAGCTGCCTTAGATTTAGCTAACTCCCAAGAAATCGCTGCACAAGCTGACTTGATTGTTAAACGTGGCGTATTAGAGCAATTGGTTGGACGGCCTGTTGGGCCATTAAAGCCTTTAGTGAAAGAGGCCAAAATTGATGGCGTTCTAAAAGATCTGCGCTCTAAAAACAAAGATGGCAAAGGCAATCCCATTGCTGAATCCGTCAATCCTCAGTTACCTCCAGGCCAAACACTAGAGGATTGGATTAACCAAGCGGAAGCGGCAAACTTTAATGTTTTAGCCAATCAACTCACAGTCAGTCTTGCAGAAAGTACTTATCGCGCTGCGCAAGCTCTCAATTATCCATCCGTAAACTTTGTGGGTAGCAGTGGCTATAACACCTCAAACGGAACGCCAAATAGCTACACACCATCCAATACGAATGTCTATAACAACACCATTGCATTGCAAATGACAATTCCACTAGTTTCTGGCGGATTCAGTAGTTCGGTCATTCGTCAAAATGCCGCACTGGTAGACCAAGCTAAAGCGAACTATGACAATGCCCGTCGTACAGCTGCGCAAAGTACTAAAACAGCTTTCACCGGCTTTTACGGTGGCTTAGCCAGCGTGAAGGCTTTCGAGGCTGCTGAACGCTCATCGAGCTCTGCCTTAGAGTCAAGCAAGCTTGGATTTCAGGTGGGAACCTTAATCAATGTTGATGTCTTGATTGCTTTGGATACCTTAATTACTACTCGATCCCAGCTCCAGCAAGCACGTTACAACACCATACTGAATGCTATTAAATTAAAGGCGCAAGCTGCAGCCTTAACGGACGACGATTTAATCTCTATTAATACCTTACTGCGCTGAGCTGAGAAAGCTTTAATGCAACAAACTTATAGAGGTATCAATCACCTCTGAAGCGCTCGGTGGCGCTCCAATATCACCCACATTGCAAATATTTTTTGCCCAATAGCCCTCCGTCTTCCAGCGTGGTGAATCGCAATAAATTTCGACAGTCGGCTTACCCAATACAGCAGCCAAATGTGTCAAGCCAGTATCTACTCCAATTGTGAGTGCAGCATGAGTAATGACGGAAAAAGCATCCGCAATAGAAAATGCCTGAGGAACGAGGGCGTCTGGTATCTCCCTAGCAAGCCTCTCACTGACGACTCTTTCGGAAGCATTGCCCCAGGGTAAAACCACTTGGTAGCCACGACTTGATAGCGCTTGCCCCAAAGTAATCCAGTTTTGATTTGACCAGCGCTTAGCTTCTCGCGCAGTTGAATGAAAACACAATATATAGGGCTTTTTCAAACCCGCAATATTCTTTTCAGGAAATGATTCTGCATAGAATGCGGGTGTAGTAGTACGACCAATGAGTGGCCAATCCAGTGCGGAGCACATCACCCAACGTGATCGATCTACCGCATGACAATCTATTGGTACTTGCACACTATGGTTATAAAACCATCTTGCAATGGGCTCATATCCTGAATATTGGGTCGCATTAGCAAGTCCTGCAACCACTGCACTCTGAGATTTATCAGCCAATGCACAGACTAATGAAGACTTCAATAAGCCCTGCGTCTCAATTACATAGTCATATTGCACTGCCTGCAGCAGTACCTTAAAGGTAAAAAATTGTTTCCAAGTATCCAATTTGAAAAGATTCTTTTTCCAGCGCCGTAACCCAAATGGAATAATGCGATCAATTCCTTTAAATTCCCCCCTGCTCAAAAGAGGCTCTAGGAGATGCATATACCCCTCCTCAACTACCCAATCAATCCGAGCATCTGGTAAACGCGCGCGCAAGTCCCAAACAATAGGCAGGTTATGTAATACGTCCCCTAGTGAGGAGAGCTTCACCAATAAAATATTTGGGGAAGAAATGGGATTGCTAAGGGGTAGATTGCTCATAGGAGCTTAAAACTTTGGTGCCGCATCCCAAGACAAGCCAGACGTATCTTTAGCATTCATATTCGGTGAAATGCCGGCAGGTAATGGCCACTTAATGCCCACAGTGAAATCATTCCAAAGAAGGCATGCCTCACTTTTAGGAAGGTAATAGTCTGTAGTTTTATATAAAAACTCAGCAGTCTCGGAAAGCACCAGAAAACCATGGGCAAGTCCTGGTGGTATCCACATTTGCTGATAGTTCTGCGCGCTTAATTCGACTCCAGCCCATTTACCATAACTTGGTGAATCCTGACGTAGATCAACCACTACATCAAACACGCTCCCAGATATCACTCGTACCAATTTACCTTGAGTTTGCTCGAGCTGATAATGCAGCCCCCGCAAAGTCCACTGACGAGAGAAAGAATGATTGTCTTGTACAAATTCAACATCAAGGCCAGTAGCATTCGCAAAATCAATTACATTAAATGATTCCGTAAACCAACCGCGTTCATCGCCGAACACTTTTGGCTCAATGACAAATACATCATGAATTTCAGTGGGCGTTAGCTGCAGCTTAGAAGAATTCATTTGCCTACTTTTTTCGCAGATAGTGAGATTGGTTGAGCAGCATGATTGAGCTCATTGAGAATTTTTTTCAGATACTGCCCATAACTATTTTTACTGAGTGTATTTGCCACCCGCAAAACAGTCTCTGCATCGATCCAACCCTGACGATAGGCTATCTCTTCTGGGCAAGCCACCATCAGGCCTTGTCGCTTTTGTAAGGTGGCAATAAAACCAGCAGCATCTAACAAAGAATCATGAGTGCCAGTGTCTAGCCACGCAAATCCTCGACCCATAATTTCAACACTCAGTTCATTTTTTTCTAAATAGACTCGATTAATGTCGGTAATCTCAAGCTCACCACGAGTGCTTGGCTTGATTGAGCTTGCGATATCACATACTTGATTATCATAAAAATAAAGGCCTGTAATAGCATAGTTACTTCCAGGATTCGTAGGCTTCTCTTCAATGGAGAGCGCTTTGTAATCTTTGTCAAACTCAACTACGCCATAACGCTCTGGATCATTAACGTGATACGCAAATATAGTGGCGCCAATAGTTCTGTCATTCGCGCTATTAAGCTGATCCACCAATTCATGGCCATAGAATATGTTGTCACCCAATACAAGCGCACTTGGATTGTTGCCAACAAAGTTTTTCCCCAAAGTAAATGCTTGGGCCAAACCATCAGGTGAAGGCTGAACGCAATACTCAATGTTCAAACCCCACTGAGAACCATCGCCAAGCAATTCAGAAAAACGAGGGGTGTCGTGTGGAGTAGAAATTAATAAAATATCGCGAATACCAGCCAACATCAGAGTACTGAGTGGGTAATAGACCATTGGCTTATCGTATACAGGCATCAACTGCTTTGAAACGGCCTGAGTCACTGGATACAAGCGTGTACCAGATCCTCCCGCCAAAATAATTCCCTTCCGATTTACCGCCATACATTTAACCTTTAAATAAGTCTGTCTATAGCGAGTCGAGTGACGTAATCTTTGACGCTATCACTCCACAAGCCATTGCAGTGCTGCAATTTTGACATATCGCCAGTCTGTTCTATGGCTAGGCGCAATTTAGCCGTATTCATACGTGAGTTAGTGGGCCTAGGGGCTGGGAGTGGATACTCGACCGCTAGGATAGGTTTAATTGTCTCAGGATTGGCTTTTAGAGCTACGCCCGCCTGAATGGCAACTTGGGCAACCAAGCTGGCGAGCCCATGCCAAGTTGTTTCGCCAATAGGAACTGCGTGATAAATACCAGAAGTAAACTTCCTCAAGTTGAGCTTTTCATCTAAAACCAAATTAAGGCTGACTTGCGCCAACCACTCTGCACTAGTTGGCACGCCGTATTGATCATGAATCACTTTTAGCTCTTCTCGATCCTTTGCCAAGCACAAAATTGTGCGAATAAAATTATTACCATCCCCATAGACCCAGCTTGTCCGAAAAATCGCATATTGGCCTTGAGTGGAGTGGACAAAAGTATTTTCAATTGCCTCTTCTCCTTTGACTTTGCTAGTACCATACACACCTAATGGCTTGCGAGAATCGCTCTCAACATAAAAACCTGTTTTAGCGCCATCAAAGACATAGTCTGTAGAGTAATGTAAAAAGGTGGCGCCATGCTTCACGGCATAACTCGCCATGATTTCAGGTGCTTTAGCGTTAACAGCAAATGCTAAATCAGACTCTGTCTCAGCTTTGTCTACTGCTGTGTATGCAGAGGCATTAATAATGAGGTCTGGCTTTGATTGATCTAAATAATGAATGATTGCAGCGCCATCAAGTAGGTCGCACTGCGTTCGCCCAAGGTACTCGATCTGATGAAGTTGTGAAATCCCTCTCTGGCAAAGAACTTCTCGAAAGGCTTTTCCCAGCTGACCGTCCTTGCCAAATACGAGAATTTTCATTCGCTTAACTTTGTGGATTAGTTGTATTGCTTATGCAACCAGTCACGATAAGAGCCGCTTACTACACCCTTAATCCAATCAGGATGATCTAAATACCACTGCACAGTTTTACGAATACCGGTCTCAAAAGTCTGCGCTGGACGCCATCCTAGTTCGCGCTCCACCTTCCCAGCATCAATGGCATAACGACGGTCATGACCAGGACGATCCTTAACAAAAGTTATTTGCTCTGAATAAGACTTCCCATCAAAGCGTGGTCTTAGTTCATCCAAAATACTACAGATGGTTTTCACAACATCTATATTGGCTTTTTCGTTCCAGCCGCCAATGTTATATGTCTCACCTATCCTACCTTTAGCCAAAACCTCCCGAATGGCTGAGCAGTGATCTCCAACATACAACCAATCCCGAATCTGTTGCCCATCGCCATATATCGGTAAAGGTTTGCTATTGAGCGCATTCAAGATCACTAAGGGAATCAGTTTTTCAGGAAAGTGATAGGGACCGTAATTGTTAGAACAGTTTGTGGTTACTACTGGAAAATGATAGGTATGAAACCATGCGCGCACTAGATGATCAGACGCAGCCTTAGAAGCAGAGTAAGGGCTATTTGGCTCATAAGGATTTTTTTCAGTAAAGGCGGGATCAGATACAGACAAAGATCCATAAACTTCATCAGTAGAAACATGATGAAAGCGAAACGAGTCTTTTGCAGCGCCAGCTAATGGGCCCCAATATTCACGAGCACATTCAAGAAGATTAAAAGTTCCCACTATATTCGTTTCAATAAACTCTACCGGCCCATGAATCGATCGATCGACATGGCTTTCTGCAGCGAAATTAATAATAGCCCGGGGCTGATGTTGTTTTAGCAACTTGGCCACTAACTCTCTATCGCCGATATCACCATGAATAAAAGTATGCCGTGAATCATTCTGAGCGGACTCTAAATTTGCCAAATTACCAGCGTAGGTAAGCTTATCTAGATTAACAATACCCTCGGCAGCAGGATTAGCAAGCCAATCTAGGACGAAGTTACTACCAATAAACCCCGCACCACCCGTTATTAAAATCATGATTCACCAATAAATGTAATACGATAAGCGTATAAATGAGGCAATTTGATGCCTAAAGCCCTCAACACTCAAAAGATTGGGTGCTGATATATTTTAACAAACCACCATCGACTTTCATATTGTGAACCCAAATAAATATAGCCTTACATTTGCCTGCTATAACTCTGTTGAATACACCAAGATGTGTATTGAAAGCATGCTAAAGCATGGAACTCCACTAGATAGGCTAGTGATAGTTGATAACTGCTCAAGTGATGGTACGCGTGATTATCTTGCAAGCCTGCCTTTGGGTGGGCGGATTTTTAATTCAGAAAATCTAGGATGTGGCACTGCTTGGAATCAAGGCGCCCTTGCTTTGCAAAGCGAATGGATCATCATTATGAATAATGATGTTTTAGTTTCACCAATGTGGATTGAAAATCTGATTCATACAGCAGAATCTAAAAATCTGAAAGTTATTAGTCCGGCCCTCATTGAAGGACCCCTGGATTACGATTTTGATAGTTTTAATCTCAAGGCTGTCGCAGAAATGAAAGATGTCAATCGCTTGGGCAGCAAGCATGCAGTATGCATAGCTATCCATCGCTCAGTGTGGATGGATGTTGGCTACTTTCAGCCCATCCCAAAACTTTTGGGATACGAAGATACCTTATTTTTTAATGAGCTCAAGAAGTCAAATATTCAAACTGCTATCACTGGAGCATCTTGGTTACATCACTTTGGCTCCATCACCCAAACTGCGATGAAGCAAGAAAGAGGCTTATCAGAAAAAGATGGTCTAGCGAATCGCTATAACTACAAATTACTCAATCAAAGCTGGCTTCAGAGAAAATGGGCTAAGTATCAAACTACGCAGCATCAACTTCAGTCTAGCAAGGCTGAGATTGCAGCGCATGGTATGTCAGTGCATGGCCTTAGGAAAAACAATCAGTTTGTATGGATTTAAATCAAGTGTTTTTAATCAGTTCTAGCAAGCCAGCAGTATTGGCCTCTAAGGAAAACTTATTTTGAACATATTGCCTTCCCTCCTTGGCCATTGCTTTTCCAGCACTGGGATTAGACAGCATCCAAACAATCGCTTCAGCCCACCTCCCTACGTCACCAGACTGAACCAGTAAACCTGTTTTTTGATTAAATAGTGTTTCAGGAATACCTCCCATATTACTAGCAAGGGTTGGAACCTCCAGATACTGCGCCTCGATCTGAAACATACCCAAAGGCTCAACTAAAGATGGCAAGACTGCCATATCACTTACTTTTAGCAAGGGGGCAATCTTGTGCAAAATACCTGTTAATAAAACGTTGTCTTGAAGATTCAATGCCAAGATTTCTGCCTCAAGCAGTGGTCTATCTTGTCCCTCACCCGCAATCAAATACCGCACATTCGGAAAAGATTGTTTAACCTGAACTAGGGCTTTCAGAATAATGCTATGGCCTTTTTCACCCCTCAGAATAGCTCCGTGAGAAATCACCGGGCCAGGATGATCACTCAACCAAGTCTGAACATGCAGTGGTAACACATCGACCCCATTATCCAACCCAGAAAAATCAATTCCCGGATAAAGCACTTGAATTTTTTGGGGATTAATAGATTTATTGACTAAGAATTTTTCACGCAAGAACTGACTTGGTACGATCGTTTTTGAAAATAGGTAGTTATAAGCAAATGACAATGGATAGCCATGCTGAAAAGTTTTTACACGAAGAACTGGGATAGATTGCCCGCTGAACCATTTTGTAAACTTTCCAACTAGAGCGCAAATCAGAGCATCGTGACTTCCGTGACAAATCATAGCATCTGGCCGCTTGATTTTGATCATGTTCCAGATTTTTAACAGGCTAGGGATATGAAAGGCATTGCGGAAAGTAATCTCTTGCGTCACCAGGCCACAAGACTGTGCACGCTCTAAGATGGCACTACAGGGCTTCGCTAGTAAGAGTGTTTGATATCCTGCATCATTTAGGACGCGCATTTGCTGGAGCGCCTGCAACTCCTGACCGCCAATATTCTTAGAAGAATCTGAAAATATGATGAACTTTGATTCATTCATTGAGTAATATGACCTCTTAGATCATCCGTGTAAGGGATTGTGATTTTTAGCCGTGGATTGATAAAGCACTTGAGCTAAAAAGGTTGCGATTATGAGCCCATAAAACGTATACAGATATTTCAGGGAAAGTTGCTCATTAGATAGACCTGGAATAAATACCCCTACGATGTAATAGAGACCGATTCTTGAGGCTATTTTTTTATCGGTATCTTTGGAATTTCGTTTTTTCCAAAATATAAAAGATGGCGCGAGCAATATCAGAAAATACGCAGTAAAACCAACAGTCCCTGCAGACAGTAATTTACTCAAGATATCGCCATGGGGTCCAGTCCATGCCATTGTAATCATTGCTCCCTGATTTGCTGGTATATTCAGAGCACTATTTTTTAAGGTCATCAGCATATTTTTTTCGCCGTAACCAAATAGCAAACTCTGATTGGCAAATTCGCTTGAATGCTAAAAGGGGCTGGGGGTTTATCAGGCCCTGATAAACCCCCAATAGTACTAAAAACAGGGGGATGTTGACTCCATGGCGCACCGTCATAAACGTAATGAGAAACAAAAAAAATCCCTAACCCGATTAAAATTTTCGTAATTGACGTGCTTGATAAATTAGATAAGCCAAACTTCGCCCACTCATCAATATTCAACAGTATTCACCTATTATTTACAATTTCGCATTAGAGTATAGGGTATGAGAAATAAATACAATAAGGTTTTAGTAGCCTGCCCCGGGGGAGCTATGACTGCTGGGCCAGAAGCACTTCATCAACTTGTTTCAGACCTGAATCGGCTCGGCCAGTCAGCTGAAATCATTTACTTCCCGTTTTCTAGTCAATTTGAAACACCCACACCATATAAAAAATATGGTGTATCAATCGCGAGCTATAAGGATGAAAGCGGCGACTTGCTTATATTTCCAGAAATAGTTACAACGTATGCATTAAAAGTGAAAAATGCAAAAGCAGCAATTTGGTGGATGTCGGTTAACAACTACACATGTAATAGGTACGGAAATCCCTTACGAGATAAATTTCGTTATTTTAAAAACTTTCTTCGTGGGCTGCGACCATGGGGGGGGATAAAAGCACTTAGCCACTTACAACATTTTGCTCAAAGTTACTACGCCTTAGATTTCTTAAATTCAAAAAAAATTGATAGTGCGTTACTGTCTGACCCAATTCCTGTTTATACAGAAAAGTCTTACATAGAAAATCTCGGTCCACTATTAAGCAGAGGTCATAGGGACAATGTCATTCTATATAACCCAAAAAAAGGGATTAAAGTAGTTTCATCATTAAAGAGTGCTTATCCTAATTGGAAATTTATAGCCCTAGAAGGTTTTAATCGAAAAGAATTAGCAGATAAATTTATTAACTCAAAGGTATATATCGACTTCGGCCATCACCCGGGAAAGGACCGCCTACCGCGAGAAGCCGCTATTCATGGATGCTGTGTCATCACTGGTCTTTTAGGCTCCGCAGCAAATTATTTAGATGTCAACATACCGCCTAAATATAAGATAAATCAAAAATCCCCAGATTTCATATCTGAATTTGGTGGTGTTGTAAAAAATATTTTTGAGAATTTCGATAGCGCTAACTTAGATTTCTCAACATATCGAAACACGATCTACAATGAACAAGAGTTATTTGATCAGCAACTAAAGGCTATTTTTAAGTCTTAATTTATTAGTTACCAGCAATAATCGACATCACTGCCATACGAACTGCAATACCGAAGGTGACCTGATTCAATATCACTGACTGCGGCCCATCAGCCACAGCTGAATCTATTTCTACGCCACGGTTCATTGGGCCAGGGTGCATCACAATCGCATCTGATTTAGCCAAGCCTAAGCGTGCAGGCGTTAAACCATACTGCTTGAAGAATGCATCACCTTCTGGCACCTGCCCAGCTTCCATGCGCTCTTTCTGGATGCGCAATGTCATCACAACATCAGCGTCCTTTAAGCCCTCTTCCATACTGTGATAAACCTTCACGCCCAACATATCCAAATTACTTGGCAGCAAGCTTTCGGGACCAATAGCTCGAATCTCTTCACAGCCCAACGTGGTCAAAGCATGAATATTAGATTTGGCTACACGACTATGAACAATGTCACCAACGATAACAACTTTCAGGCCTTTAAAATTCTGCTTAAAGTGCCGCATGGTATACATATCCAGAATACCTTGGGTTGGATGTTGATTGCTACCATCTCCTGCATTGACAACATGCACATGCGATGGAACATGATTTGCAATTTCAATTGGTGCCTTAGACACGTTGTGTCGTACCACAAAAATATCTGCCTGCATCGCTACTAAGTTATCAATCGTATCAAGAAGACTTTCGCCTTTAGCGGTTGATGAAGTGGAAATGTCTAAATTAATGACATCGGCAGATAGGCGCTTAGCAGCAATCTCAAAAGTGGTTCTGGTGCGCGTGGAGTTTTCAAAGAAGAGATTAAAGACACTCTTGCCGCGTAGTAACGGGACTTTTCGAACCTCTCTAGAGGGGTCAGTAACGCTGACAAACTGCTTGGCGGTATCCAGAATATGTAGAATTTGCTCTTTGGGCAAACCCTCTAAGGTCAGAAGATGGGTTAACTCACCGGCCGCATTAAATTGATTCACCGCGTTCATTATTCAAGTTCCTCAAGCACAAAGCTGAACTTGCCAGCCACATCTTTTTCTAGCACTAAAATTTGTTGATCCGGTACCTGAATCACCTCTCCCACAAAATTTGCGGTAATTGGTAATTCACGCCTTCCTCGATCAGCCAAGACCATTAATTCAACTTGCGCCGGTCTGCCAAAATCAAATAACTCATTCAGAGCTGCTCTCACGGTTCTACCCGTGAACAAGACATCATCAATCAAAATGATGTTTACGCCATTCACATCAAAAGGTAGCTGAGTGGGCATACTATCTGCAGTTCTCAGGGCAGTCATCCCCTTTTCTGCGTAATCATCCCGATGGAAAGCAACATTAATCACACCGAAGTGCGGCAAATTTAAATCTTGCGCTAAACGCTCGGTAATCCATGCGCCACCCATAGCCAGTCCAGCAAGCTCAAAGGGTCCACATTGCAACCTGCTTCGAAGATTGTCTAGTAATTTTTGGTATAAGGATTCAGCATTCATTTTTTAATTCCGGTACTTATTTATATTCCGCAAAGTATTGCTCCAAAATGAGCGCTGCAGAATGCGCATCTAGATTGTCGTGCATCTTTGGATCACCCTCTAAAACCACGGATGTATAACGCTCATCTACCCACGCCACGGGCAAATTGAAGCGCCCTTGAAGCTGATTACCAAAACGGCGGGCTTTTTGAGTCATCTCATGCTCAGCACCATCGGGGTGAGTGGGAAGCCCTACGATAAGCTGATCTGGCAGCCACTCTTTTAAAAGACTTTCAATTTCTCGAAATAGCCCATCTGCATTAGCCGTAGTAATCGTCTTTAATGCCTGACTCGCACTTGTTTCCGTATTACCCACTGCTACGCCAACCCGACGGGTGCCATAATCAAAAGCCAATATCGTTACCGGCTTCTTGGTTGGGTCAGGCATGCCCAGCCTCTCCAGACAAATGGGAAGGATCAAAACCCAAATGACTCATTGCCTTTTCATAGCGCTGACTCGAGGGAGTATCAAAAATAATGTCAGCCATTTGTTGGCGTGAAAGAGGCACATTCATCCACCCATTTAAAGTGATCTCTTCTTCAAGCTGGCCAGCGCTCCAGCCGGCATAGCCTAAGGTCATCAGAAACTTGCGGGGGCCATTTCCGATAGCCAATGCCTCCAAAACATCCTTGGAAGTTGTCATCGTTAAACCTCCAGGAATAATCAATGAGGAGCTATAAGATGGACTAGGGATGGGTTCGTGTAAAACAAAACCGCGCTCTACTTGAACTGGGCCACCGAAATACACTGGCTGCTCCAATAAGGGGGCAATTTCTAATTTCAATTCAATCTTGTCAAACAAAGTTCCGAGATCTAACTCAGTAGGCCTATTCACAACTAAACCCATTGCGCCCCGCTCAGTATGCTCAAAGAGATAGATCACAGATCCTGCAAAATTAGGATCGACCATGCCAGGCATGGCAATTAGAAATTGGTTTGCCAAATGGCTGGCTGAAAAAGAAATTGAAGACTCTGGCACAGATCCTAGATCTGAAGCAGGGAGCGCTTTTTTAGCCGAAGTCATATGTAGTTATTTTACAGAATATCTAGATTTTTCCAGTAATCCAATAAGCGAAAAGCCCAATTATTTCGTGAATCAGCTTATTCCAGTTTTGCGCCCCATCTACCAAATCAAATGCCGTCCACTGAAGACTATTAGCCGTTTGGTAATCCACTGGCACAGGAATGATTTCTAGCCCCTGCTTTTGAAAAATCTTCACCGATCGATACATATGGCTTGCTGAGGTAATTAAAAGCCAGGGTTTTCCAGTCTTTCCTTGCTCAATCTCAGCAATCATCGGTTTCATGAAAACTACATTCTCATAGGTATTACGTGACTGGTTTTCGTAATGTCCGGATCTACCTGCTAAACCTTGCTCCTGAATGAGCTGCTTAAAAGCATCCGCTTCGGATAATCCGCTTGGTGTAATGCGCCCTGAAAATCCACTAAAGATGAAAGGCGAATCTGGATACTTTCGGATAAGTTCAAAAGCCTTGGTAATTCGTTCAGCAGAAGAAAAAATGGAAATCTCGCCACGCTCTACCGCAATTTTTCCACCTTCGATTGCACCACCCAAAACAATAATCCCACCAACGTCATCTGCCGTTAATTTGACAATATTTATCTTAGGAATAGTGTCCTCAAGCGGTCTCAGAAAAACCTCGGAAGTAGGTAACCATCCAATAATGAGCAAATCCAGCATTGCTAATACTAAAAACCGTTTACAAAGTTGAGATTTTCTTAACCCCAAAAAGAGTAGGCTAAGGCAAACGAAAACAATGACCCAATTTAAAGGCTCTATGCAGAAATGCAATAGTTTTGAAATCAAAAAAAATAGGTTATCCATAATGTAATAGATATTACCTTGGTGTCAGGCAGACCTTGCAAATTAGCCCTAATATAGAGGCTATGCAAAAAGCACTTGTTTGGCTCCGCCGTGATCTTCGTCTTTATGACAATGCAGCGCTCTCCCGCGCTCTAAAAGAGGCTAAACAGGTCTGGGTAAGCTTCATTTTTGATACTGACATCCTGAAACCGCTTATTCAAGGAGATCTAGATGTCAAAGGCTTAAAGCACGAGCGCCGTGTTGATTTTATTTGGCAGGGTCTAAAGCAAATCGATGAAGAGCTACGCGCCATGGGTGGGGGTCTCATTGTTCGCTTCGGTAAGCCAATTGAATGCATTCCACAGATTGCTAAAGAATTAGGTGTGGATGCCGTATTTGTCAATCACGACTACGAACCATCTGCGATTACGCGGGATGAATCCGTTAAAGCTGCATTAGAGAAACTCGACATTCAGTTTGAAGACTTTAAAGATCAAGTCATCTTTGAGAAGAAAGAAATTCTTACTAACTCCAATACTGTTTTCTCCATCTTTACGCCTTATAAAAATAATTGGCTCAAAACACTACAAGACAAAGATTTGGCTGCTCATGAATGTAGCGCTAAACCAGGCCAATTTGCTGCCATTCCTAAAAAGCTAGATACTCCTCTCCCCTCTTTAGAGTCGATGGGCTTTTGTCCTACTGGTATTGAAGCCTATTTGCCACCTGGCTCCGAGGGCGGGCAAGCATTTTTAGAAGACTTCCTTTCCCGCATTGATCAATACCAAATTGGTAGAGACTTTCCTGCTATTAAAGGTGTGAGCTATTTATCAACGTACTTACGCTTTGGCATGCTCTCCATAAGGGGGTTAGTACGTGAAGCGCATCGTCGTATGCTTGCAGGCAGTATGGGCGCCACGATTTGGTTGAGCGAGCTCATTTGGCGTGATTTTTATTTCATGATTTTAGCCAACCACCCAAGGCTGGCTGAAGGTGTTTCATTTAAGCCGGACTATGACAACATCGTCTGGGAAAGTGGCTCTAATGCAAAAAAACTTTTTGCCGCCTGGTGTGAAGGTAAAACCGGTTATCCACTTGTCGATGCAGCTATGCATCAACTTAATCAGAGTGGCTATATGCATAATCGTCTGCGCATGGTTGTGGCTAGCTTTCTGACTAAAGATCTGGGTATTGATTGGCGCTGGGGTGAGGCCTATTTTGCTGAACATCTCAATGACTTTGAGCTCTCATCGAATAATGGGGGCTGGCAATGGGCCTCTTCATCAGGCTGTGATGCCCAACCCTATTTCCGCATCTTTAATCCCATCACTCAATCAGAAAAGTTTGATCCTGAAGGAAAATTTATTCGACGTTACTTGCCACAACTAGAAAAGCTCTCAAAGAAATCGATTCATGCACCCTGGAAAGCAGGGCATATTGAACTTGAAGCTGCTGATGTTGTTATAGGCAGAGACTATCCTTTGCCCATTATTGATCATGACGAAGCGCGCAAAAAAACTTTAGTGCGCTATAGCGTAGTTAAAAAAGTCAGTCCGTAAGGGTCTAGTAGCTTCTTTTCCGCTAAGATAGTGCATGAGCAAAATCTATGCTGTTGGGGATATCCAAGGATGCGCCCCTTCACTCAAAGCCCTCGTCAAGAAGATTCCCAAAAAATCGAACATGATTTTTTTAGGGGATTTAGTCAATCGCGGGCCTGATTCTCTTGGCGCCTTAAGACAGCTTAAATCTTTACAAGAGTCTGGTCGTGCTGAATGTATCCTGGGCAATCATGATCTTCATCTATTGGCGATAGATGCTGGACTACGTAATACCAAGGGTTTAGATACGGTTGATGCAATTCTAAAAGCGGCAGATCGTAAAGATCTCATCCACTGGATGCGTAATAGACCTATGGCGCTTAGTAACGGCAAAATACTCGCAGTGCATGCTGGTGTACTTCCCCAGTGGGACCTACAGCAAACGATCGAATGTGCACAAGAAGTTGAGAAAGTCCTGCGCAGCAAATTCTATAAAGATTTCTTAGCCAATATGTATGGCAATACCCCCAATAAATGGAATAACTCACTAAAGGGTTATGAGCGTTTGCGTCTCATTACCAATGCACTTACTCGCATGCGCTTTTGCAGCCCCAGCGGACAGATGGAATTTGAGAGTAAAGAAGGTTTAGAAAATGGTCCTAAGGGTTACATCCCCTGGTTTAATGTGCCTAAGCGTAAAACCGCAGATACCCTCGTTTACTTTGGTCATTGGTCTACATTGGGTCTGCTGAGACGAAACAATGTGATTGGACTAGATACTGGTTGTGTTTGGGGTGGAAAACTAACCGCTCTAGAAATTGCCAATTCCAATAAAGACTCTAAAGGTCTTGAGATCATTCAGGTGGATGGCTACGACCATCCGCTCAGAATGTAATTGCAGCCTAGCTTAGAGCTTCTTAAATGAGCTGTCTGCTGCTGCAATGATGGCATTGACCACTTGATCATCATGTGTAATTGATGTGAAACCAGCCTCATAGGCTGATGGCGCAAGATACACCCCCTCATCAAGCATCAAATGAAAGAATTTCTTAAACGCCTCAATATCAGTTTTAGTCACCGCTTCGAAGGAAGTCGGAACCTGACTGGCAAAGTAGAAACCAAACATACCGCCAACGTTATCAACCGCAAACGGAACACCTGCTTTATCAGCAGCTAGCTTTAAACCCGTCATCAGCTTTTTAGTTTGGCCAGTAAGGCACTCATAAAAACCTTCTCGAGAAATAATCTCTAGAGTCTTCAGGCCTGCCGCCACAGCTACTGGATTGCCGGATAAAGTGCCCGCTTGGTAGACGCTACCTAAAGGTGCTAGCTTAGACATAATTTCTTTTTTGCCGCCAAAGGCTGCCATAGGCATACCACCGCCCATGACCTTACCCAAGCAGGTGAGGTCAGGAGTAATGCCTTGCAAAGACTGGGCTCCGCCCAAAGCAACCCTAAATCCTGTCATTACTTCGTCATAAATTAAAACACTGCCATGCTTGCTTGTGAGATTACGAATCGCTGATAAAAATTCTTTTGAGGGCTGAATTAAATTCATATTGCCCGCAATCGGTTCCAAAATGACAGCTGCAATGTGATCGCCCTGCTTTTTAAAAACCTCTTCAATCGCAGCCACATCGTTATATGGCAATACCAATGTGTGCTTGACTAAGTCTTGCGGAACACCACCAGAAGATGGCGCGTTTTGAGTAGAGTCGGCAAAGGTTAGTAAGCCAGAGCCCGCTTTCACTAAAAGGCTATCTGCATGTCCGTGATAGCAACCCTCAAATTTAATAATTAAGTCCCGACCTGTATAACCACGAGCAAGGCGCAGGGCGCTCATCGTCGCCTCAGTGCCGCTCGAAACCATTCGTACTTGCTCAACACTAGGCATTAATGCACAGATACGTTCAGCCAACTCAATCTCACCTTCGGTTGGGGCGCCATAACTAAAACTGGTTTCTGCTGCCTTTTGTACTGCCTCGACTACCTCTGGATTTGCATGGCCTGCAATCATAGGGCCCCAAGACATAATTAAATCAATATAACGCTTATTCTCAGCATCCCAAAAATAGGGGCCTTTGGCTTTAGTAACAAAACGAGGCGTACCGCCCACCTGACGAAAAGCGCGCACTGGAGAATTCACGCCTCCCGGGATTGTCTTTTGTGCACGCTCAAATAAAACTTCATTTTGATTCACTTTTGCCACAGTCAACTCCTAATTAAATCGCCATCATTTCAAAATCATCTTTACGAGCACCACATTCTGGACAAGCCCAATTCATGGGCACATCTTTCCAGAGAGTGCCTGGAGCAATGCCCTCGTCAGGCAGGCCAGCCGCTTCATCATAGACCCAGCCACAAATCAGGCACATATAGGTTTTAAATTCCATTTACTTACTCTCCGCTTTATTTCTTCAGGATTTCTTCACTGGTAGCTTTATTTTAAAGCACCGAGTCTTCGCTTGAAGCAGAACGCTTTACATGCATCTCAAATTTAAATAAACGGCACTCTAGAGGACCATTAAATAATGGGGTGCGCTTTGACTCCTTGATACGCAACTGCCGAGGCAGGGCCATATCGGCAGTCAATACAAAAACATTCCACCCCCCAAAAGCATCCTTTAGGTGTTGACCAAATTGGCGCAAGAACTCAACAAACTTAGGGTCTTGTTCTTCTTGGGCTTGAAGTTTTTTCAAAGACTCACGACTAGAGCGCTTGGCACTCTGACGACCTGTTTCTAAATTCATTTCAAAGCGACTTTCTGGCTCAACTTCATATTCAGGATCACGTACATCATGAGAATCATGATCTTGGGCGCTCCCCCCTCTGCCGCCCTTGATGACAAGGCGCTCACCATAAGGGGGATTTAACAACATCACACCTTCTTTAGTATTTGTTGGGGGCTTACTTGCTAGAGCATCAACCTGGCGGACTTGTGGTTGATCTGGCAGCTGTGCCCTCTGCCAATTACCCCTGAACATAGAAACCAATTTTTCATTAATATCACTGCCGCTAATTCTTAATGAATCCATCTCTGGATATTGTTTGCGCTTTTCCAGCATCAGTGCAAGTGCAGCTTCTTTTAAATTACTCCAACGCTTTTGCTCTGCAGTTTCATTAAATGGTTTAAGCCTCTGAAAGCCAAAACCGTTTGCAGATGTTACGAGTGGGCGATAAGCTAACCTGCTGGGCTTGGCATCATCGCCATACATCCCGGCCCGAATCGCCCCAGGAGGAATAGATAGGACTATCTGAGCCGCTTCAATCAAAAAGGTGCCGCTGCCGCACATTGGATCAAACAAGGACTGGCCTGGCCGCCAACCGGTGATCGACAAAATACCAGCAGCTAAATTCTCTTTAAGTGGCGCATCACCCTTTTCGTCACGCCAACCCCGCTTAAAGAGAGCCTCGCCAGAAGTATCTAAGTAAATTGTGATTTGGTTCGCAGTTAGGTGCGCCTGTACTCGCACATCCGGAAAGGCCGTATCAATACTCGGACGATCACCAGTAACATCACGCAAGCGATCTACGATGGCATCTTTAATTTTCAGAGTGGCGAAGTTTAAGCTCTTGAGTGGGGATCGATGAGCGGTAACATCAACACGTAATGTTTGTTCAGAGGTAAACCAATCCTCCCAAGCTAAGCCAATAGCTAATTTATAAAGATCCTCCTCTTGTCTATAAGGTCCTTGTGCCATCTGCAACAAAACACGACTAGCAATTCTGGAATGTAAATTCAAAGCCATTGCCGCAGAAATCGGCCCAGCTAGACCAATGCCACCCGTTGGACTAGTTGGGGTTGGATCAATCACCCAAGCCCCCAAAGCCTTGGAATCAGGTCGCCCAGCAATCTCTGCGAGCTCCTGAGCAAGCGGCACTTCTAAACCGCCTGGACAAACAACAAAAAATCTCATGGAGCTAACAGTCTAAAAAGGGTAATCAAAAGAAGGGTGTAATGTTGAATTGAACTTAGGGCTTAAAAATAACTAGAGCCACAACAACTACCAGCAGAATGACTGGAACTTCATTAAACCAGCGATACCAAATACCAGACTTTGTATTCACACCAGCGCGAAACTTCTTTAGGATGCCATAACAGGCATGGTGATAGCCAATGACCAAAAGAACAAAAAATAACTTGGCATGCATCCAAACATCACCTGCACCAACACCAAAGTACAGCCAGAGCACTAAGCCAAGCAAAACTGCTGGTACAGCCAAGATAGTCATAAACCGAAAGAGACGATCAGACATTCCCAAAAGACGGGCATAAGTATCGGGGTTTTTCTCATCAGCTAGGTTCACAAAGATCCGGGGAAGATAGAACAGCCCCGCAAACCATGAGGTAATCAAGACGATGTGAAAAGTTTTAATCCAGAGATAAGCGTTCGCCATATTTTCTAACTACGAATCTCGCCATGACCTATGACGATGTATTTCAGGGAGGTTAAACCCTCTAAGCCAACTGGTCCGCGGGCATGTAACTTGTCATTGGAAATACCAATTTCTGCACCCAAGCCATACTCGAAGCCATCCGCAAAACGAGTGCTGGCATTCACCATCACGCTGGCACTATCGACTTCGCGCAAGAAACGATCTGCCTGAGCCTTATTGTTGGTAATAATCGCATCGGTATGCTTGCTGCCATAACGCTCGATATGATTCATCGCTTCCTCGATATCAGACACTGTCTTAATAGATAGAATAGGAGCTAAATACTCTGTATGCCAATCTTCCTCAGTGGCATTGACCAAATTCTGAAAGCCATTTGACTCTAGTGTTTTACGAGTCAAGCCATCAACACGCAACTCCACACCCTTGTCTTGATAAATCTTGCAAAGCGTAGGTAGGACTTTTTGTGCAACATCTTTGTTAACTAAAAGGGTTTCCATCGCATTGCATGGTGAATAACGCTGCGTTTTAGCGTTATCGCAGACCTTCACAGCCATCGTAATGTCTGCATCTGCATCAATATAGGTATGACAGATGCCATCTAAATGTTTGATCATTGGTACACGTGCTTCGGCCATCAAGCGCGCAATTAAGCTCTTCCCGCCCCGTGGCACGATCACATCAATATACTGAGTCATTGTGATCATCTCACCAACAGCACTGCGATCTGTCGTGGTGACTACCTGAACAGCATCTTTAGGTAAATTTGCTGCAGCTAAGCCCTCTTGAATAATTTGAGCTAGCAAAGTATTGGAATCAATAGCCTCGGAACCGCCACGCAAGATCACGGTATTACCCGATTTCAGACAAAGTGCTGCCGCATCAATGGTGACATTTGGGCGTGACTCATAGATGATTCCAATGACACCCAGTGGAACACGCATTTGCCCAATCTCAATTCCGGAAGCTTGCTTTTGAAAAGCAGAAATTTTCCCGATCGGATCCTCTAAAGAAACGATTTGCTCAAGACCTAAAGCCATGGTTTCAATTGTCTTTGGGGTCATCGTGAGGCGGTCTACAAATGCAGCATCTTGTCCGTTCGCTTTTGCGCGCTCTACATCAACCTGATTCACTTTCTGAATCTCAGCTACTTTTTGACGTACAAGCTTAGCAATATGGAGAAGAGCTTCATTCTTTTGCTCAGAAGACGCACGTGCCATCGCACGCGATGCGCTACGCGCCCGCTTGCCGATGTCTTGCATCATCTCTTGAATATCCAAACTCATCGCCACACCTATATTCCTCATTTTCTAAATCATTACCGCAATAAATTTCCCAGCAAACGTAAACCATCCCAGGGATCTGCCGGCAGTTCCGCTGCATGCAAACCCTTTGACTGCCGATCCAAGCCCGCGGCAACTTGCATTGCTCTGCGCAACTTGAGAGGTTGCACCCTTCTGATAGCAGCCGGATATAAACGCTCTTTATTGCCCCAAATCCGGTTGGCCCGCATCAGCTGTTGAACAGACTCCCCAGCATCACTCGCAGCCTTCAATTTAGATAGTAGCCGAAGCTCTTCAGTTACGCTCCACAAAATTAATACCAAAGGCTCACCCTCGCCTTTTAAGCCATCTAACATGCGATTTAGCCTTGGTAAATCGCCGGCTAGCATAGCTTCGGTTAACTCAAAAACGTTATAACGTGCTACTTTCAAAATCGAGGAGCGAATTTGCTCTTCAGTTAGCTTGCCTACAGGGTATAACAAACCCAATTTCAAAATTTCTTGATGTGCGGCGATTAAATTGCCTTCAACTTGGTCGGCAATAAATTCCAGAGCGCGCTGACCCTCAGGGCCAGCCTCGACTTCTTGACTTTGCTTCTTGAGTCGACCAGCAATCCATTGCGGCAAATGGCTACGATCTAAGGCATCGACCTGAATAGCCATCCCAGCATCATCTAGTGCAGTAAACCAGGCAGAGGTTTTGGTTTTCCCATCCAACCTAGGTAGCACAATACAAACCACCGTATCGGGACCATCTGCACCATCTTGCTGAGATGCAATTTGTGCCGCAAATTGTTTTAAAGCATCCGCCCCATCACGACCTGGTTTACCAGTTGGAATGCGAAGCTCTACCCAGCGTTTGTCGCCAAACAAAGACATCGTTTGGCCGGCATTCATGAGAGCGCTCCAATCAAATCCGCGTTCTTGTACCATGACCTCACGATCAGTAAAGCCCATCTTCTTAGCGACTGAACGGAGCTGATCCATTGCCTCCATCATCAAAAGGGGCTCATCTCCACTAAATACATAGAGTGGCAACATAGCACTACCAGAGCTCAATGATTTGAGATGCGCTTGCAAGGCATCAACTTTGACCATGCGAGTTCTCTGTCTATCTTTAGAAAGATTTTGCTTGTGGATTTTTAGCAGCAGAAGAAATGCGGCGTAGGATTTGCACTGCTAAGTCCTTACGCATTAATGTTAAGAACTGCTGCTGCTGAACATCGGTTGCCAAAACAGTAGTATTTGAAAAATCCAGATCCCTAGTCATGTAAAGCTCGCTCTCAGGAACAATATCTCCACCGGCAACGTCATAAGCTCTAAACATGGCGCGAATAGTCAAACGATAAGCGGAGATTTGACCATTTGAGTTATATGCCAAAATTTCCCGTCCGTTAATTTCATTGGTAACTTCTAAAATTAAATCTGCATCTTTAGGATTAATAGCAACCTTGACATCCGTACCCGTCAAAATAGCAGTTTGCAAATCAGCTCGCAACGGAGGCGATGGATTGCCTGTAACTGCAATCACCTTAAAGGGTAAATCAACCATTCCACGCATGCGATAGCCACAAGCAATTAACCCACTCAATGGTGCTGTAATTATTAAGCTGAGTAATGTACGTCGGATGTGATTTGCACTCATCTATTTGCTTTCACTTAGGCCACAATATTGACTAAGCGACCTGGGACAATAATCACCTTCTTAGGTACGCCACCATTGAGAGCCTTGAGTGCAGGCTCACTTTGCAATGCTAAAGTCTCGATCTGCTCTTTGCTAACATCTGCTGGAACCCGAATATCACCCCGCAACTTACCATTAATTTGCAGCATCAAGGTAATTTCAGTTTGAACCAAAGCAGCTTCGTCCACAACAGGCCAAGGCGAATCTAAGAGTAGGCCATAGGTCTTCTCGTAACCCATTTCTTTCCACAGGACATGGGTTAAATGGGGAACTACCGGATATAGAATTCTCAACAGGATACTTAAACACTCACGCAGTACTGGAGTACTAATGGCGCCTCCTTTGTCTAGCTTAATAGGCTCTAGCACATTGAGCATTTTCATCGTTGCAGACACTACCGTATTGTATTGGCGACGTTGATAATCAAAGTTAGCCTGCTTCAAGATGGTATGCACTTCACGACGCAACTCTTTCTCTGCATCGCTCAAGTGAGCAGGTACAGCATCTTGTGCATCACGAATAGCATCGGCCTGACTGCTCGAGTACATCCAAACCCGACGCAAGAAACGTGAGGCGCCATCGACACCAGCGCCAGACCATTCCAACTGCTGCTCAGGCGGCGCTGCAAACATCACAAATAAACGGGCAGTATCGGCGCCATACTGATCAATCAAAGCTTGAGGATCCACTCCATTGTTCTTACTTTTGGCCATCTTCTCAACACCACCAACAATCACAGCGGTGTTTGATGTATCACCTTTTAACTTTGCACCTTTGGGGCGAGCTTTTTCATCCAGATCCAATTCAACATCTAAAGGATTAAGCCAAGTTTTCTTACCAGAAGCATCCTCAGAGTAATACGTTTCGTTCAGCACCATGCCTTGCGTCAATAGATTCTGGAATGGCTCATCAAAAGTAATGAGCTTGAGGTCTCGCATGACCTTGGTCCAGAAGCGCGCATAGAGTAAATGCAAAATGGCATGCTCAATACCACCAATGTATTGATCCATCGGCATCCAATACTCATTGCGCTCATCCACCATGGTTTTAGCATTGGAGCCGGTGTAGCGCATGAAGTACCAGGAGGAATCCACAAAGGTATCCATGGTGTCAGTCTCACGACGCGCAGGCTTGCCGCACTTCGGACACTTCACATTTAGAAAATCTGCACGCTTATTTAGTGGATTACCACTACCGTCTGGAACACAGTCCTCTGGTAATACAACCGGTAAATCAGATTCCGGAACAGGCACAGCGCCACAACCTGGATTTGTATCATCACCACAATGAATAATCGGAATTGGGGTACCCCAATAGCGCTGACGAGAAATTCCCCAGTCACGCAAGCGATAGGTGGTCTTGATTTCACCAATACCCATCTTTTCTAAATCTGTAGCAACTGCACTTACCGCCTCTTCATACGAAAGGCCATCGTATTTGTCACTATTGAAGCAAACTACTCCTTCTTTTTGGGCATACCAATCTTCCCAGCGAGTTGCATTAAAGATTGGTGACTCACCCTTTATTGCAACGACTTGCTTAATCGGCAAATCGTACTTCAGTGCAAAAGCAAAATCGCGCTCGTCGTGGGCAGGCACACCCATCACAGCGCCATCGCCATAAGACATCAACACATAATTACCAACCCAAACAGGTACTGGCTCATTCGTTAAGGGATGTGTGACGTAAAGGCCTGTAAAGATACCCTCTTTTTCTTGGGTGGCTAGGTCAGCCTCAATCACACTGCCCGTTTTACATTTCTCAATAAAGGCAGAAAGAGCTGGATTATTAGTAGCCGCTTTTGCGGCCAATGGATGTTCTGCAGCAACCGCACAAAAAGTAACACCCATGATGGTGTCGGCACGGGTCGTAAAAACGTACAGCAAACCATCTTGAATAAAATTACCATGGTCATCAGCAATCTCATGCTTAAAAGCAAAACGGACGCCACGACTTTTACCAATCCAATTCTGTTGCATCGTTTTGACACGCTCAGGCCAACCTAAGTTATCCAAGCCAGAGAGTAGTTGCTCTGCGTACGCAGTAATATTGAAGTAATAGCCAGGAATTTCGCGCTTCTCAACTAATGCGCCAGAGCGCCAGCCACGGCCATCGATCACTTGCTCATTTGCTAGCACTGTTTGATCAATGGGATCCCAGTTCACAACTTGGGTTTTACGGTAAGCAATCCCCTTTTCCAGCATCTTCAGAAAAAGCCATTGGTTCCAGCGATAGTAATCAGGACTGCAAGTAGCAACTTCACGTGACCAATCAATGGCTAGACCCATCGCAGTCATTTGCTTTTTCATATAAGCAATGTTGTCGTAAGTCCATTTTGCTGGTGGTACTTTATTCTGAATCGCGGCATTTTCAGCGGGCATACCAAAGGCATCCCAGCCCATTGGCATTAAAACGTTATAGCCCTGCATACGAAGCTGACGCGCCATCACATCGTTGATGGTGTAGTTACGTACATGCCCCATGTGTAACTTACCAGATGGGTAAGGCAGCATAGAGCAAGCGTAATACTTTGGTTTTTTCTTCCCAGAGAGGTCTACAGCGTTCTCAGAAACTAGATAGACTTGCGCACTTTCCCAATCAGCCTGAGCTGCCGCTTCAATACTGCGGTAGTCGTAATCCTTACTCATTCAAGAAAACTCTTTTCTTCTATTTTTAGTGATTGGTGAATGCTGGATGCTATTTACGCAAACCCAGAACATCTTGCATGTCATATAGTCCAGAATTTTGGGTTTGCAAGAAGCGTGCGGCACGCAATGAACCTTGTGCATAGGATTGGCGACTAGAAGACTTGTGGCTAATTTCAATACGCTCACCATCGCCAGCAAATAGGACGGTATGATCGCCAACAATATCGCCACCACGAATCGTTGCAAATCCAATTGAGCCTTCCTTACGCTCACCTGTATGGCCTTCACGAGCATATACAGCAACGTCGTCTAATTTTTCACCCAAAGCTCCGGCTATCACCTCACCCATCTTCAGAGCGGTTCCCGAAGGCGCATCCACTTTGTGACGATGGTGGGCTTCAATAATTTCAATGTCATAACCTTGATTGAGCATCTTTGCCGCAATCTCGAGTAACTTGAATGTGGCATTGACGCCAACACTCATATTAGGAGCAAACACAATTGCCAACTTTGCAGATGCTTTTTTAAGGCTGGCAATTTGCTCAGCACTCAAGCCCGTAGTACCAATAATCATTTTGGTACCCGTTTTTTCTGCAACAGCCAAATGAGCCATGGTTCCTTCAGGCCTTGTGAAGTCAATTAAAAACTCTGCATTTGCTAGAACCTGAGCAACGTCAGATGAAATGATTACACCTGTTTTTTTGCCCAAAAAAGATCCAGCATCTTCACCCAATTGAAGGCAAGTGGAATGTTCTAACGCTCCTGCTAATTGGGCGTCAGGGGTATTAAGCACGGCCTCAATCAACATCTTCCCCATGCGGCCAGTTGCTCCAGCGATTGCAATTTTCATCATTTAGTTTGTCACTTCAAATTAAAGGTGGTTAGAGCTATGGTCATTAATACAAAATGAATTATTACTGTTTAGTCGTAGTAGGCTGAGGAGTATTCACGGCACCAGACCCCGAGGTTTCAGGTTGTACTAAGGCTTGACCATCCGACGACTTTGAAGAACTAAAAAAATCCCAGAATGAACCTTGCTTCGAAGCAGGAGCGGGGGGTATAGCAGCACCCTTAGGTAAGTTATCTATTGGGCTTGCTACCAATAATTCTGGCCGCTGTAATGGTGGTGTTACTGGCGGCTTATTAGAGCCCGTCATCACATCCCAAAATGAGCGTTTCGCTTTTGCGTAGTTATCAATCTCAGCAACCAGCTCAACCTCAGTTGGCAATGCATCGCCGTCAAACTTCACCACTTTATCGCCATCAAAAAAGATAGTGACATGGCGTTCTTTACCAATTATTTGATTTGAACGCTTAAATTCAAAGATGTAATCCCAGCGATTGGCATGGAAATAACTTGCCAATAAAGGGGTTCCTAAAATTTGTCGCACCTGTTCGCGAGTCATGCCTAATTGCAACTTCGCATATTGTTCGCTAGAAATAAAGTTGCCCTGCACAATATCTGGAACATAAGGTTTAAATACTTTGTTCATCCAGGCCCGCTGGGTGTTATCAACCGCGGAAGTGCAGCCAGAAAGTCCCAATAAAGCGCTCATAGCAAACGCGGCCAACCCAAGACGTACGGGGATATAAAACCCCTTAAAAACAGGGTTCAAAAAACGATTAAAAAGTTCAAGGCAATTTTGCATAGCTGGCCGTATCATTAAGACATTGATTTTAGCCCCCAAAGCCATGAATACGATCCAAAACCCTACTCCTGCAAATTTGCGCGACATTGGCCTAAAGGCCACTGGTCCCCGTATGAAAATTCTGGATTTTTTTCATCAGAATGGCGGCACCCACTTTAGTGCTGAGGATGTCTTTATGGCCCTGGCCAAAGAGGACCAAGAAATCGGTCTTGCCACGGTCTACCGCGTCCTTACCCAATTTGAGCAGGCGGGGCTTCTTCTCCGCAGCCATTTTGAGTCAAGCAAGGGTGATAGCAGAGCGATTTACGAGCTTAATGAGGGACAGCACCACGACCACTTGGTTTGCCTTGATTGCGGGCACGTAGAGGAGTTTGTGGATGAGGCAATCGAGAAAAGACAGCGTGATATTGCTAAAAACCTTGGCTTTAAGCTCCAGGAACACTCCTTAGCAATGTACGGTCATTGTCAGAAGAAAAACTGCCGAAATAAGCAAAAATAAGCACTTTTCAGCACCTCAGCAATGAAAACAGACCTCAAATTAAGGTCTTTTCTTCTTTTTAGATACTTTTAACGAGTTTTAAGCGCTTTTAGTTACTTTACAGCCATTAATGCCTCGGCTGCATTAAGCATTTGCACTGAATAACCCCACTCGTTGTCATACCAAGCCAATACTTTGACCAACTTACCATCGGCAGAAACGCGTGTTTGAGATGCGTCGTAAATACTTGGGCGTGGGTCGTGGTTAAAGTCGATCGAAACCAAAGGCAAGGTATTAAAGCCCAAGATTCCTTTGAGCTCACCCTCGCTCGCAGCCTTCAAAATGGAATTGACTTCATCCACACTAGTAGCGCGGCTTGCCGCAAACGTTAAGTCCACTACAGAAACATTGATCACTGGCACACGCATTGCAAAACCATCAAAGCGGCCCGCTAATGCTGGCAATACCAAGCCAACTGCTTTTGCTGCGCCAGTCTTGGTTGGAATCATGCTGGTCACAGCAGAACGTGCCCGGCGCATATCCTTGTGATACACATCAGTTAATACCTGATCATTCGTAAACGCATGAATAGTCGTCATCAAACCAGACTCAATGCCGATTTTTTCAAGCAATGGTTTTACCAAGGGAGCTAAACAGTTTGTTGTGCAGCTTGCATTGGATACCACCACATCTGTTGGCTTTAATACATTTTGGTTAACACCATAAACTATGGTTGCATCCACATCTTTTTCACCAGGGGCAGAAATCAATACTTTCTTTGCGCCCTGCTCTATATGAATCATGGCTTTTTCTTTAGAAGTAAATTTGCCAGTGCACTCTAAAACCAAATCGACACCCAATGCACCCCATGGAGTTTCAGCTGGATTACGAGTGCAGAACATTTTGATGCGATCGCCATTGACAACCATGCAATCACCATCGACCGATACCTCTGCAGGAAAGCGGCCGTGTGCTGAGTCATACTGAGTAAGGTGAGCATTGATAGCGATGTCACCCATCGCGTTAATCGCAACAATCTTGATGTCACGCCTTGGCTTACCATTAACCTGATCTTCATATAGGGCTCGCAAAACCATGCGCCCAATACGTCCGTAACCATTAATTGCGACACGAATTGTCATTTATTACCCCTTACTCATTTTTAAATTCTGAATGATTATTTCTGTGCGATACATTGCTGAACAGTCTTCGCAATTTGTTCAACCGTTAAACCAAAATATTCGTACAACTGACCTGCAGGTGCAGATTCACCAAAGGTATCTACGCCATGCACCGCTGCACAACCATATTTCCACCAGAAATCACTCACACCAGCTTCAATAGCAATGCGTGGAATCTTAGCTGGCAATACCCTTGCTTTATATGCAGCATCTTGCTGATCAAAAACCGTAGTTGCTGGCATCGAAACTACTCGGATACCGATTTTTCCTGCACCCTCTTTTTCTAAACGTTCTGCCGTTTGTAAAGCGAGGGCTATTTCAGAGCCAGTAGCGATGATGACTGCATTGATCTTTCCAGATGGCGGGTCATGCAATACATAGCCGCCGCGTGCGATATCTTTAATTTGCTGAGCACTACGAGAAACAAATGGACAGTTCTGGCGACTAAAGATCAGGGCGCTAGGGCCATTCTTACGCTCAATAGCAGAACCCCAAGCCACAGCACTCTCAGTGGTGTCGCAAGGACGCCAAACCATCAGATTCGGGATCAGGCGCAGGCTGGCAACGTGCTCCACGGATTGGTGGGTTGGGCCATCTTCACCAAGGCCAATGGAATCATGCGTGAACACAAAAATACTGCGCAACTTCATCAAAGCAGCCATCCGAATTGCATTACGACTGTAGTCTGAGAAAGTTAAGAAGGTACCGCCAAACGGAATGTAGCCACCATGTAAGGCAATACCGTTCATGATGGCACTCATACCAAATTCGCGCACACCATAATTGATATGATTACCCCATTGATCACTGCGTACTGGCTTGCATGAGGACCAGTTGGTTAAGTTTGAGCCAGTAAGATCGGCAGAGCCACCCATGAATTCTGGTAAAGCAGGCGCCAAAGCTTCAATCGCATTTTGACTCGCTTTACGTGTAGCAATTGTTTCTGCTTTAGATTGGCAAGTTTTTAAATAGGCGCTCAATGTTGATGCAAAGTCTTTTGACAAATCGCCTTGCATACGACGCTGTAATTCAGAAGCCAGCTCTGGAAATTTATTTTTGTACTTCTGAAACTCTTCATTCCACTCATGCTCCGCTGCTTGACCGCGCTTTTTAAAATCCCAGGCAGCATAAATATCTTTTGGAACTTCAAAGGCCGCATAAGGCCAGTTCAAAGCAATGCGAGTTTCTGCAATCTCAGCAGCCCCCAGTGGTGAACCATGCACTTTATCGCTACCAGCCATATTAGGCGAGCCCTTACCAATGGCGGTCTTACAACAAATCAGGGTTGGCTTATCGCTCTTTTTAGCTTTAGCAATCGCAGCAGATACAGCCTCGGCATCATGACCATCAACATTGCGGATCACGTTCCAGTGATAAGCCTCAAAACGCTTTGGCGTATCTTCGTTAAACCAAGAAACAACTTTGCCGTCGATCGAAATTCCGTTGTCATCCCAAAGTGCAATCAACTTATTGAGTTTTAATGTTCCAGCCAATGAACAGACTTCATGGCTAATACCTTCCATCAAACAACCATCACCTAAAAAAACATAGGTGTAGTGATCAATGATGTTCAAATCAGGGCGATTAAATTCTTCTGCTAATAATTTTTCAGCAAGCGCCATACCTACTGCATTAGAAATTCCTTGACCAAGTGGACCAGTAGTTGTTTCAACGCCAGGTGTCATTCCATACTCAGGATGTCCTGGAGTTTTGCTATGCAATTGACGGAAGTTCTTCAGTTCTGCAATTGGCAAGTCATAACCAGAAAGATGCAAGAGTGAATACAACAACATTGAACCGTGGCCATTTGATAAAACAAAGCGATCACGATCAATCCAATGAGGATGGGTTGGGTTATGTTTTAAATGTTCGTTCCAAAGCCCAACAGCGATATCTGCCATACCCATTGGCATACCAGGATGGCCAGAATTTGCTTGTTGAACTGCATCCATGGATAAAGCACGAATTGCGTTGGCCATGCGGATTTGAAGGTTTGACATCGTAAAATTGGTCTCGAGGAAAATAAATTGGCTATATTGCAGTAATGCCTCAATTTTATCTTCCCGGACCATGGGAATCCCAAAAGCCAACAACCCTCACTGCTGAGGTCGCCCATCACTTGCGCGTTCGGCGTATCCAGGCCGGGGAATCCTTTCCCATATTTGATGGAAATGGTCAGGTGGCCCAGGCCGAGCTCCTGTCTTTGAGTGGAAAAACGGGCCAAGTTCAGCTCAGCAATATCCGCACCGATACTCACCGCGAGACCCCTTATGCCATTACTTTGGCTCAGGGCCTAGCTGGAGGCGAGAAAATGGACTGGATCGTGGAGAAGGCTGTTGAAACTGGAGCTCAGATCATTGCGCCCCTGCAGTGCGAACGCTCAATCATCAAGCTCACACGCTCTAGTGATCAGGATCGCGCCCAAAAGCGCCAAGCGCATTGGAAAGGAATTATTCAAGCAGCCTGTGAGCAATGCGATCGCACGGTATTTGCTACCCTAGTACCTATTCAAACTTTTGAAGCGTATTTAAAGGCGAGTCTAAAGCCAGCTTTAAAGCTGCTCTTAAGTCCGGATGCTACTAAAAGCATGCATTCGGTTCTTATGGAAAATCCTCCTCAAGATATTGTTCTCATGATCGGGCCAGAGGGCGGTCACTCTCCCGAAGAGGAAACTCAAGCAGAGGCAGCAGGCTACCAAATCGTTTCTCTCGGAGCGCGCGTATTGCGCACCGAAACAGCCGGAACAGTTGCTATTACAACCGTTCACAGTATTTGGAATCCTGAAATGCAAAATCGCCTCAAATAGAGGCGATTTCAGAGGCTTACGCTACTTTAGCGATTAAGCAAAAGAGTAGAAGACCCGATAAGGCGTGCGACGCTCAGCCCAAAAATCTACAGCATCACGGAAAACATCTAAGAGAGTTTCACGGGCTTCTTTATCGAATTTCTGAGTACAAGGCAAACCTTCAAGCACCACAACAAATCCAGGCTGTGAACCAGTCTTGTCAATGGTTGTAGTCAATGCATCTAACAAAGGATCAAAATTTTTGGCCTGTTGTTTTGTAAATGAGTAAGCGATTGCAATTGCCTCCAGCACCTCACCCTTAGTCATTGCATTTGCGCAATTTGCATAAATGAAATGTTGACCGAGTTCAGTAGCCGCCTCCTGTAAATCTGGAGTACGGAAAGCACGAATTGATTGCACGATATTAGTGCGCACACTGCGCAACATTGCCGGCGGTCCGGCATCGCGAACGGCCAAAGCGGCACGCCAAGAAGCTGTCACTTTTTTCCCCGAAACTTGATTTGCTGCATAGGTTTGTAAACGAGATAAACCACCCTGAGCGTAAATATTGGCAGCAGATGATTCAGTCTCTAGTCGATCATTACTGTCCCAACTTTCAGCCCGGCTATGCTCTTCAAAGCCGGCTAAATCGGTGTTGTCAGTGCGATTATTCATGATGGGTGTTAGGTTACTCGTAACGCGCCATCAAATCAAGCCCAAATACAGTGCATTTTATATAAACTATTGATTTATAAAGGATAAATATATGTAAGTTACTACTAACTTACATATATTTAAATGGCTTAGGTAACCCCTCTAGCGTTACTAGCGGCCTCTACTACTGCCAATGTTGTTACATTCACGATCCTGCGAACGGTAGCTGCTGGAGTCAAAATATGGATAGGCTTAGCTACTCCCAACAACAAGGGTCCAATCGCAATACCGTTGCCTGCTGCTGTTTTTAACAAGTTGTAAGAGATATTAGCGGCGTCAATATTGGGTAGAACCAAGAGATTTGCACTGCCTTTCAATGGGGATGAGGTTACTGCGCTCGCCCGAATGGTTTCATCTAAGGCGGCATCACCATGCATTTCACCATCCACCTCTAAATCAGGAGCTGCTTTTTGAATGAAGTCCAATACTTCGCGCATTTTGATTGCGGAAGGAGCATTACTAGACCCAAAATTAGAGTGAGAAAGAAGCGCGACTTTTGGAATCAATCCAAGTTTACGCATTTCACTAGCCGCCATCAAAGTCAACTCCGCCAACTCTTGCGCTGTTGGATCAATATTAATATGCGTGTCTACCAAGAATACTTGGCGACCCGGAAGAATCAATCCTGACATCGCACCGTAGACGTTTGCACCTGGCTCACGACCCACGACCTCATCAATATATTTCAGATGCGTAGCAGAATTGCCAATCGTTCCACAAATCATGCCATCCGCCATACCTTTGGCGATCATGATTGAGCCGATCAAACTATTACGGCGACGCATCTCAAGTTTGGCAAAAGACTCTGTAACGCCTTTGCGCTCTGTCAGCCCTAAATAGATTTGCCAGAATTCACGGAAACGAGCGTCGTTCTCAGGATTAACGATCTCGAAGTCTTCAGCAGCCTTCATGCGCAGACCAAACTTCTCAATGCGGTGCTCTATTACAGCTGGGCGACCAATCAAAATTGGGGTAGCAAGGCCCTCATCAATAATGATTTGGACCGCACGTAATACGCGCTCATCTTCTCCCTCAGCAAACACAATGCGTTTTTGATTTGCTGGTGCCTGCTTCGCAATATTGAACAGCGGCTTCATCAAGGTACCAGAGTGGTAGACAAACTGCTGCAGCTGATTACGATAAGCCTCGAAATCTTTTATGGGGCGGGTTGCCACGCCATCCTTCATAGCGGCCTTTGCAACGGCAGGAGCAATGACCGTAATCAAACGGGGATCAAATGGTTTTGGAATTAAGTACTCTGGGCCAAATGACAAGTTCTCAATGCCATATACAGAGGTAACGACTTCGCTCTGTTCTGCTTGTGCCAACTCAGCAACCGCATTCACTGCAGCCACTTCCATACCACGTGTAATCGTGGTAGCGCCCACATCTAAAGCGCCACGGAAAATAAATGGGAAGCACAAGACGTTGTTTACTTGATTGGGATAATCAGTCCGGCCGGTAGCCATCACTGCGTCTGGACGCACCGCCTTCACCTCTTCAGGCAAAATTTCTGGGGTTGGATTTGCTAAGGCGAAGACTAATGGTTTAGGGGCCATCTTCTTCACCATCTCTTGCTTTAATACGCCGCCAGCAGAGAGGCCCAAGAAAATATCAGCACCTTCAATTGCCTGATCCAATGTTCGCAGCTCAGTATCTTGGCAAAACGGCTCCTTCTCCGGATCCATCAATTCTTTACGGCCCTTATAAGCAACACCGGCTAAATCGGTTACCCAAATATTTTTACGGGGGATGCCAAGATCAACTAATAAATCCAAGCAAGCCAATGCTGCAGCGCCAGCGCCAGAGGTAACCAGCTTCACATTACCCGCATCTTTGCCAACTACCTTGAGACCATTGATGATGGCTGCTGCAACCACAATCGCAGTGCCGTGCTGATCATCATGGAAGACCGGAATCTTCATGCGAGCTTGTAACTTACGCTCGACTATAAAACAATCAGGCGCTTTGATATCCTCTAAATTAATGCCACCAAATGTTGGCTCTAGTGCAGCAATGATTTCCACTAATTTATCGGGATCGTTTTCATTCACTTCAATATCGAAAACATCAATGCCTGCAAACTTTTTGAAAAGGACAGCTTTACCTTCCATTACAGGCTTACTTGCCAGTGGTCCAATATTTCCCAAACCAAGAACGGCGGTTCCATTGGTAATCACGCCAACTAAATTTCCGCGGGCGGTGTATTTGAATGCATTGGCGGGATCTTTAACAATCTCTTCGCAAGGAAAGGCAACACCTGGGGTATAGGCAAGCGCTAAATCGCGTTGATTTGTCAGCTGCTTGTTTGGAGCAATCTCAATCTTGCCTGGAGTTGGAAATTCGTGATAATGGAGGGCAGCCTCTCTTAGGGCTGCAATCTGTTGCTCTTTATTGTTTTCTTTACTCATCAGCGTGCTCTTTGGTAGGGCGTATTCAAGGATCTAATTCTATTCCTCTCGAGCGCCCGCTCTCCAAGAGCCATAAAATGAGACATGCATTCTGAATCTAGCCCTCTTGGTGAATTTGACCTCATCCAGCGTTTTTTTAAAGCAGGTGCAGATGCAATGCATCCTAATGACGAGAAAGTAATAGCTTTAGGCATTGGTGACGATTGCGCCCTTCTCAAGCCAGCCGCAGGTGAAGAAATTGCGATTACGAGCGATATGCTGGTCGAAGGCAGGCATTTTTTTATGAATGCTAATCCTGGGTTACTAGGCCGCAAAGCCCTAGCAGTCAACCTTTCAGACCTAGCAGCTATGGGGGCAAAGCCCATAGGATTCACTTTATCCATCGCCTTACCTAATGTGGATATAGCCTGGCTGGAAGCTTTTTCCAAGGGTCTTTTTGCCGTTGCAAATCAGTATTCCTGCCCACTCATCGGCGGTGATACCACTGCTGGCCCCCTGACAATTTCCATTACTGCATTCGGCAGCATTCCATCAGGAAAAGCCATACGCAGATCAGGCGCAAAAGTCGGTAACGACATCTGGGCCTCTGGAACTATTGGAGATGCAAGACTTGCTCTTGCTGCACTGCGTCATGAAATAACTCTGCCTGAGAGTGACTTAAAGCAAATAGAACATCGTATGCATAACCCAACTCCGCGCGTAGAACTGGGCATGACAATAAGAGAGCTTGCAAGCGCCGCCTTAGACATATCAGATGGCTTACTTGGAGATCTTCACCATATTCTCAAACAATCCCAAGTGAGCGCAAAAGTCTTTTTAGATCAAATTCCAAAATCTGAAACTTTGCAAAAACAAAGTGAGGATATTCAAAATCAATTTGCTGCTAGTGGTGGCGATGATTATGAAATCTGCTTCACTGCTCCGACCGAGAAGAGAGACGTCATTGATGAGATCAGCACAGCACTCAATTTACCCCTCACTAGAATTGGCAGCATTACAGAAAAAGTTGGTGCAGCAGAAAAATTGTCTTTATTCAATAAAAATGGTGACTTACTAGACGAGACCAAATCAGCTGCACTACTGAAATCATTTGACCACTTTGCAAAATGAATACTGCGCAAGATCTCAATCTAGCGACCCCCACTTTTAAGTGGGTGAGGCAAACAGCTAGTCGCACTATCGCCTTTGGCTTTGGCAGCGGTCTAAGCCCGGTCGCACCGGGCACTGCGGGCACCCTCTGGGCTTGGGCAGCGTTTCTAGTGGGCGAGTATTTCTTTTCTACCGAGGACTTCATTTGGATTATTGGCGGTGGAGCTCTCTTAGGGTGCTGGGTCTGCGGGCAGGTCAGTGAAGAGTTAGGCAGAAAAGATTTCGGTGGCATTGTTTGGGATGAAATCATTTCCTTTTGGATTGTGCTCATCTTCATCATGCCAAGTAATATTTGGATGCAAGTAATTGCTTTTGGACTCTTCCGTTTTTTTGACGCTATCAAACCAGGGCCTATTGGAATGATTGATCGTTACTTTAAAAAGATGGAGGGTAGTGATGATTCCCAAACCTCCCTATTGCAAACACTTTGGCGGGGCTTTGGGATTATGGTCGATGACCTTGCTGCAGCCTTCTTCACATTATTAGCAATCGCCTTGATACAAAAGATGATTTCAATATGAGCTCGATTGATCACGCTAAAACACTAGCCCAACTTTTACTTGATAGGGGCTGGAAATTGGCACTCGCTGAATCTTGCACGGGCGGTCTGGTGTGTGCCACTCTGACAGAATTATCAGGATCTAGTGAGTGGTTCGAGCGTGGCTATATCACCTATAGCAACCAAGCTAAAACAGAGTGCCTAGGGGTTTTGGCAGAGCTAATAGAGTCTCATGGGGCGGTGAGCGAGCCAGTGGCTAGGGCGATGGCCCAAGGGGCGCAACGCAATGCTGGCACCAATGTCGGTATTTCGATTACGGGAATTGCTGGGCCTACGGGGGGCACGGCAGAAAAGCCAGTGGGCACAGTTTGCTTTGGATGGGCCATAGTAAATTCTGCAGGTGAGAATGTCACCGCTTGTCAAACCAAGCTATTTAGCGGGGATAGACAAGCGATACGGCAACAGGCAACTGAGTATGCGTTGGTGGGCTTACTTCACCTCCTCAACAACTAATTACTTCATCCAGCCTTTGCTATAGAAGTAGCCCAGCGGAATAACAGCTGAAATAATCATCGCGCCAATTGCCATTGGGTAACCCCAAGTCGTATCTAACTCCGGCATATGTTTGTAGTTCATACCCCAAACACTTGCCAACAAAGTAGGCGGCATTAAGGCAACAGATACCACCGAGAAGATCTTGATAATCTTTGATTGGTTCAAGTTAATGAAACCAACCGTTGCGTCCATTAAGAAGTTAATCTTATCGAACAAGAATGCAGTATGGTTTTCTAAAGAATCAATGTCGCGCAAAATTTGACGGGCCTCTTCTTGCTGCTCATCAGACAGCAACTTGCTGCGCATCAAGAAAGATAAGGCTCTGCGGGTATCCATCACATTACGACGAATGCGTCCGTTGGTATCCTCTTCTTTAGCAATCGTCTCTAAAACCTCTGCAGCATCAGCATCATTAATGCTGTCAGATAGCACTCGTTTGCCCGCTTGTTCGAGGTTTTCATAAACCTCTTCCAAGGCATCAGCAGAGTACTCGGCATCAGTGGAGTACAAATCAAGCAATACATCTTTTGCATTGCTCACTGAGCCAGGGCGTAGGCGCGCGCGCAGTCGAACCAAGCGGAACACTGGCAAATCTTCATCATGAATCGAGAACAACACTTGCTTGGTCAGAACAAAAGCAACTCGCACGTTGCGAGAAGTTTCTTCCTCATCTAATAAGAAATCAGTACGAATATGGAGATGGCCATCATCGGCCTCAAAATAGCGCGCAGATGCCTCCAAGTCACCCAAGTCATCTAACTCAGGTAAAAGCACCCCAAATGCCTCTTTAATCCAAATAAGTTCCTCTTCCTCTGGATCAACGACGTCGATCCAGATAGGATTAGCGTATTGCAACAATTCATTGCGATCTTCGACTTGCTCTTGAGAGAGGCGGCCATTTTGCAGGACGAACAAGTTGATCATGGTGAACTCCTAAGGAATGTGCGCTAGTTTATCCTATACAACATGACAGTTTCACTAAAATAAGCCAAATCCAATGAACTCTCGCTCAAATACCTTTAACCAGCAACTCCAGTCTGCATGGGCTTCCCAAGGCAGCATGCTGTGTGTTGGTTTTGACCCTGATCCCAAGCGCCTTCCCGCGTCCTTCCAAGGCAAACCTGAGGGGATATTTGAGTTCTGCCGAGAAATTGCGGATGCAACCGCGGATTTAGTGTGCTCATTTAAACCCCAGTTTGCATACTTTGCCTCCCAAAGGGCTGAGGCCCAATTAGAAAAGCTCATTGGTCACCTGAAGGATAAGTATCCCCATATCCCCGTCATCCTTGATTCCAAGCGTGGGGATATTGGTAGCACAGCGGATCAATATGCCCTAGAGGCTTTTGAGCGCTATGGTGCAGATGCAGTCACAGTGAACCCCTACATGGGCTTTGACACCATTGAACCCTACCTCAAGCACGCTGGCAAAGGGGTCATTGTGCTTTGCCGTACATCCAACCCTGGTGGCTCAGATTTGCAATTTCTGAATGTGAACTCAGGCGAACCGCTCTATTTGCATGTAGCCAAACTAGCCTCACAAAAGTGGAATGGCTCCGGTCAGATTAGTCTCGTAGTTGGTGCCACTTTCCCTGAAGAAATTGCCAAGGTACGCGCCATTGTTGGTGACATGCCTTTGCTGATTCCCGGTATTGGTGCTCAAGGTGGTGATATTGATGCAACCATTAAAGCTGGCCGCATTCTAAATACTCCCGGCACTGGAATGATCATCAACTCATCAAGAGCGATTTTGTATGCAAGTGCTGGTAGTGATTTTGCTCAAGCTGCAAGAGATATAGCGCAAAGCACGCGTAATGCCTTGAAGTCTGCAGCTGCTAAATAAATACTGCACCCAGAAATCATCTAGCTGATTTATTTACTACCTTTAGGGGTTGTATAAGGCGCCAAAGCAACGCGATCCATATTTTCCAAAATGAAGTCTTGGCGAGTTGGAAAGTGAATATTCGACTTACGACAATATTGAGGTTTGTCAAAACACTTAGGTGCAGGCAATGCGGAACCTAACGCTGCAGCTTGATCGCGGTCTAATGAAGCTGGCGTTCTTTCAAAATAATAATGGGAGGCGGATCCAATACCAAAGATTCCCTCACCCCACTCTACGGAGTTGAGATAAATCTCAAATAGTCTCTGCTTTGAGAGAGTTAACTCTAGAAGCCCAGCAATAATGAATTCTTGCCCCTTGCGTAAATAATTTTGCTCCGAAGAAAGGAAGAGATTTTTAGCCAACTGCTGTGTAATAGTGGAGCCGCCACGCAAAGCAGTCTTCGAGCTACTTCCTGTCTGCGCTTTTTGCTGATTCTTTTCCCAAGCTTTTTTCATGTCTTCAAAGCGAAAACCTTGGTGCTGGAAAAAGATATCGTCTTCACTAACTAATACAGCCCGTTTGAGGTTATTAGAAATCTTATCGTAAGGCGTCCACTCAGAATAGACCGGGCAAGACCAATGCCATGAACATAAGCGCCAACGCTCTGCTCTTTGAAACGCAGTACTTGAAGGATTAATGACGAGCCATAAGGCGATCTGTATCGCAAAGTAGACCTGCATTGCTACAAAGCCACAGAGCAGGCATTTGACTAGATAAGTGAGCCAACGCATCGAAAAATTAAGCTAAATAGGTCAATTAACTACGAAGTTTGGCTAACACTGCGCGTGGATCAATCGCTGTGGCTAACTGTTCGCCGCGCCATAACAAGAAAGCATCCGCAGCTTGCTCCACTAGCATTCCTAAGCCGTCGCTAACCCTTGCGCCTTTTTGCAAAGCTTGCTGCATAAAGGCGGTAGATTTTCCGTAGACCATATCGTATGCAAAAGAGCTTGGCACAAAAATATTGGCCACCGCCTGAGTGCTTAAAGGAGACTCATCACTTAGACCGGCAGCAGTGGCATTAATGACTAAATCAAATGGGTATGGTGTTTTTGCAGCATCCTCGAGTTCAGCTAAGGTTCTAGACTCAAGAGCAACCTCTTTGGAGACTGCAAGATCAGCAAATAACTTTACTAGCTCTTGTGCTTTTGTATTAGACCGATTGGCAATCACCAAACTCTTTGGCGATTGCTCCAGTAATGGGCCGATCACACCACGGGCCGCACCGCCCGCACCTAAGAGCAAGATTCTCGATTGATGAACGGCAATACCTTGTGCCAATAAATCACGCACTAGACCAGTACCATCAGTGTTGTCACCGTAAATCTTGCCATCTTTTATCCATAAGGTATTTACAGCACCTGCCAACTGAGCGCGCGAGCTTAATACTTCTGCAAAAGCTTGTGCATCAAGTTTAAATGGCACAGTGACATTCATACCTTTACCGCCGGCTGCAAAAAAAGATTTTGCCGCTAACGCAAAAGAATTAATGTCAGGCTGCAAACGACCATAGTGTATTTTTTGCCTAGCTTGTTCTGCAAAGCTCTGGTGGATTGTGGGGGACTTACTATGAGCAATCGGATTGCCAGCAACAGCGTATACATCCACCCCAGAAAATAAACTGGGATCGGTATGCAGATCGGTTGGGTTAGGTGAACTCATGATGACTACAGAATAAGCGAATTTATGAAGTATTTTTCAAAATTAATGTCGCAACTCCAGGCGATCAGCACCATCGCGCGCAAACTCAAAGGTAGAAACCCAATCTAGTACATCAATCTGATTTCGCATTTCAGACGGAAATGGCCCGAAGGGGGCAGAAGCTCGCACGATGGCAATAGCTTGCCTATCTAACTCTGAATTACCTGAGCTGCGACCGATCGATAAGCCATCCTTGCCTTGAGCATTCGTCGTAATTCGTCCTTGGGCATCCACGCTGATCACAATCACCAAGCTGCCGTATAAAGGACGGCCATTGGCACGCGGAAAAAATGCACTCCCATAAGCTTCTATCTTCTGACGCATTGCATCGTAGTAGTGCGCAAAAGTCACTGCTTTGGCATTCGTGCCCGTTAAGAATTTACGACGTGGTTCGCGTCCATCTGTCTGCAAACGTTTAGCCAGTTCTGCTTCTAGAGAATTAAGTTGGGGGGTCATTTTTTGATCATCCCCACTCTTACGTCCACCCGAACGAAGTCGCTCTTCAGTCAACTTTGCCAACATTTGCTTTTGCTGTTTCTCCAAAACCTCAAGACGAGCCTCTGCACCCAAGCGAGCACGATGCAAAGCAGTTGCATCTTGAATTTCTGTTTTGCCACCGCCCTGTAAATCAGCTTGCGCTAATTTATTAGCTTCCTGAGGTGGTGTGTTATTACTAGCATTGACTAAGACAACACTGAGAGGAGTATTGAGACGACGATTCTCAATTTCTCCAAATCCCCAGCGCACCGATAAAAAAATAATATGAATTACAAGCGAAATACAAAGCGCCAAGCGGAATGGGTAGCGCTGCCAAGTGGTCTGAAAATAACGCATTGCTTTGCTTAATTTTTCAGGCATCACGAATTCTGCCAATTTAGACTGCGCTACCATCTTCTTGCGGACTAACTTCCAGCACTTCAGCCTTAGCCTCAATCTCTAATACCCTAACAGCCGCACTCAACTGTAATAAATCAATGTCTGCCAGCACCACCTCAGCGCGAGTCATACGCGGATGGCTTGCCAGCTCTGGAATAGGGAGATGCAAGGGGACCAACTCCAATCGAGACATGCCTTCTTTTAAATGACGTACATATACATTCTTAGACTCGCCATCTTGAGTAGCCCAACGCAGACACCAATACTTTTCTAATCGATCTTGATACTCACCATAAGTTTGATAGCAAGACTCAAAGTCTGCAGCAATACCCATCAAACTAGCATCGCGCGGCGGAAAGGGCGCGACCATCTTTGCAGTCACGCCATTCTTAGCTAGGGCAATGAGCTGCCATTGATTTACTAAATCAGAATAACGACGTAGTGGCGATGTGCACCACGCGTAATAATCTAAGCCTAAACCTTCATGTGGGCCTGGGGTAGTTTGCATGCGCGTGCGCAATGGGCCCCAACCCTTCTGAGTTCTAAAAAGACCTGGCAAACCATGGTCAGCCAAGAGCTGGCCGGAAGCGCTATTACAGAAAATCATCCATTCAGCAACAATCGTATCGAGAATAGACCCACGCTGACGCGGCACAATCTCTACGCGCTCTACTCCATTCACATCCTTGATCTGGAAATGAAAATCTCTTGCTAAGGCATTAGGATCAATTAGCCCTAATTGCTCTGCACGTAGTCCATTAGCGATGCGCTTTTCTTGGCGGCCAGCATGCAGCAGCTGAGCAGCCTTCCATAAAATAGAGAGCTCTTTGCGATAAGGGTAAGTAGTAGCTTCATCGGCCAAACTTTCCTCGCTGACGAGATGCTCAATATCTTCTAAGCGCAAATTGGCAACCATGGGCACCATCTCGGCACGCATTTCTAGTGAATCTCTGTTTGTCACCCCTTGTGCATCGATATCAACGTAAATCGATAAGGTAGGTCTTGAGGCGCCCTCATCCAAAGAAAATTGCTCAATGACAGAGTCAGGCAGCATCGTAATTTTGTCGCCTGGGAAATAGACCGTCGACATCCGGCTGCGCGCCACCTGATCCAGGGAATCATCTTTAGTAATCACCAAGCCAGGTGCAGCAATATGAATACCAATGCGATGACCTCCATCAACGAGTTCTGTTACCGATAAGGCATCGTCAATCTCCGTGGTTCCAGCGTCATCAATCGAGAAAGCTTTCACATCTGCAAGTGGCAGCTGCGCGATAGCAGCGGCATAAGCATCTTGATCAACTGCACTAGTCTGACTATGTGCAGACCCATTAGGAAAATGTGTCTTGAGAAACATACCCTGGTGATAAGCCAGTGGAGAATCAATTGCTCGGCAACGAATCAAGAGTTGTGCCGGGGACTCTCCTGTCTCATTGCATGCAGCTGTCAACGCTTTATACGCAGTGGTATTTTTATCTGGCGAAAACAGTAGCTGCGAAGCAAAAGACTGGAGTGCTGCTGGTAAGGTTCCAGCCACTAATTCTTGCTGCCAAGTAGACTGCTGCTCCAACTCTTTTTGCTTGCGCTCCAATGCTGCTAAGCCAGCCTGTAACTGCTCGAGCGGTGCCCTCTGAAAGCGCCCCCGCCCCTTACGACGAAAAAATACTGGGGCTCCCTGTAAAGCAATTCCTAAGGACACTTGCTGAGGAATGGTGGCTTGCGCACCAAAATATTCTTGTGAAACGTCGACAAGACCAAACTCTTCTTCTGGAGCGCAATCCCAAAGTAATTGCAAATCGATGTCTTTAGATAAAATAGTGGCCTCATCCATGACAGCCTGCGCTTCAGGCTTTTCAAAGCGCAACCAAACTTCCTTGGCCTTAAGTTTGATCTTTTTTCCTGAAAGACTGGTAGCTTGCCAAGACTCTGCATCACCCGAGCCTGATGCAGACTGCACTGTGGCAAGCTTAATATCGCCACCTTCTTCGTATAAAAGATTCATGCTTAGAGAGAGATTCCGCCGCTAGCCTCTAAAGCAACTCCGTTAATAAAGCTGGCCTCATTGCTAGCCAAAAATAAATACACATTCGCTATTTCCTCTGGAGCACCTAGGCGCCCAAGCCAACTACGTCTCTCGATATCTTGCAAAATATTTTCTGGCATCGCTTTAACCATCTCAGTTGCCACAAATCCAGGACAAATCGCATTCACCCGAATACCCTTAGGGCCGAGCTCGCGAGCCCAAGTCTTGGTAAAACCAATTACGCCAAATTTAGTAGCCGAGTAATTCGTTTGACCAAAGTTACCGTAAATACCAACAACACTAGATGCATTGACAATCGCCCCTGATTTGGCTTCCAACATATGGGGAACAATTAACTGCGTGCAATTAAATACACCCTTGAGATTGACATCAATTACTGCATCAAATTGCGCCTCTGTCATCTTGACCAAGCGGGCATCTTGCGTAATACCAGCGTTGTTAATCAAGATATCGATACGACCATGTTTTTGCATCACTTGATCCACCACCGCCTGAATGCTGACCCGATCAGTCACATTCATGGCATAGGCCTCAGTACTCGGGATGTTTGCAGCAGCGCCTTTTACAGCCTCTAGATTCATATCGGCAAGGATCACGATTGCACCCTCCCCGGCAAAGCACTGCGCTGTAGACAAACCAATTCCTTTTGCAGCGCCTGTAATGATTGCTACCTTATTTTTTAATCTGTCGCCCATTGTTAGCTCTCTGTATTTTGATTTACTTTGATTGTGCCGATTAAGCGCTAATCGCTTTTAATATTTTTTGATGTACGCCGCCAAATCCACCATTGCTCATCACTAGAATATGATCGCCAGGCTTTGCCTCTTTTACAAGGGCATTTACTAAGGCGTCCAAATCATCAAAAGCATGCGCCTTGCCATGCTCTTTTGTATTGAGTGGGGATAACACTTGGGCCAAATCCCAGCCTAAAGACTCCTTACCAGCATTCGCACCATAGGCAAAGACTTGATCGGCCTGCTCTAAGCTGCCAGGAAGCTGCGCTTTCATCACACCTAACTTCATCGTATTGGAGCGCGGCTCTAATACTGCCAGAATACGGGCTTTACCAACACGACGACGCAAACCATCTACAGTTGTCGTAATCGCAGTTGGATGATGGGCAAAATCGTCATAGACGGTAATGTCATTTGCAATACCGATTGTTTCAAGACGTCGTTTGACATTTTTAAACTCAGCCAAAGCATGTGCAGAATCTGCCGGTGAAATACCAATGTGATTTGCTGATGCAATTGCTGCAAGAGCATTGAGTTGATTATGTCGACCCATCACTCCAGAATCTGCAGCCCACTTCACAGTAGCTACCTCTTTGCCAGATTTATGCACGATAAATCCATCGCTGTCTTGAGAAATGAATGACCACTCATTGTTAGACTGATGGCTGAAGCGCTCTACAGGCGCCCAAGCTCCACGCGTAATCACATTTGTCAAGGCAGGCTCTTCGCCGTTCACCACCAACAAACCATCGCTCGGAACGGTACGCACTAAATGGTGAAACTGGGTTTCAATAGCCGCTAGATCAGCAAAAATATCGGCATGATCAAATTCCAAATTATTTAATAAAGCAGTACGTGGCCTGTAGTGCACAAACTTGCTGCGCTTATCAAAAAAAGCAGTGTCGTATTCATCAGCCTCGATCACAAAATATTTACTCTCGCCTAAGCGTGCAGATACGGTGAAATTGAGTGGCACACCACCAATTAAATACCCTGGTTTATAACCATTAAATTCTAAGATCCAAGTGAGCATGGCTGATGTTGTTGTCTTTCCATGCGTTCCAGCAACCGCCAAGACATGTCTGCCATATAAAACTTGTTCGCCTAGCCACTGCGGACCAGAAATATAAGGCAGCCCTTGATTCAGAATGGCCTCCATCAAGGGATTACCGCGAGAAACCACATTGCCGATCACAAATAAATCAGGCATCGTCTCAAACTGCAATAATTGATCTGGTGAAAAGCCCTCAATTAGTTTGATACCCTGAGCCTCAAGTTGTGAACTCATTGGCGGATACACGTTAGCATCACAACCAGTTACACGATGTCCGGCTTGCCGAGCGATTGCGGCAATGCCGCCCATGAAAGTGCCGCAGATCCCCAAGATATGTATATGCATTGACCAATTTTAGCGAAGGAGTTGCAATGAACCGAAGACAATTACTGACCATCTGTGGAATCAGTCTTTTGGCACTGCTCGGAGGCGTGCTCACTTCGCAATGGATTTCGAAAACCGGCCTAGCTAGCGAACCCTCTATAAAAGCTTTTTTTGCCAACCCTTGGCAAACTCCCGAAGGAAAACCAGTTAATATGTCTGAATGGCAGGGAAAAGTCGTAGTTGTGAACTTTTGGGCCTCTTGGTGCCCTCCCTGCGTCGAAGAAATGCCCACTTTAGACCTGCTTTCGCAAGAGTATTTACAACAAAATGCCTTATTTGTTGGTATCGGTATCGATTCACCCTCTAATATTCGTGAATTTCTCAAAAGTACCCCAGTCTCCTATACGATTGTGATTGGTGGCTTAGAGGGTAGCAATCTTTCTAAGCAAATGGGTAATACCCAAGGTGCCCTTCCTTACACAGTGATTATCAATTCCAAGGGGAAGGCAATATATACAAAATTAGGGAAAATAAGCGAAGAAGAGCTCAGAAAAGCTGTTAAAGATGCTTTATAGCGACTGATCCTCATTTTTCCAGGCTAAGATTCACCTTTTTATTGCTCAAAAATAAGGCAATTAGGGCATTTAGCTTCAATATCACCCCCTAAAAATGCTGAGATTTCCTTTTGTCAGAATCTTGCAAAGGTATACTTCCTACATAGCATTCGAAGCAATTAATACCAAACTGCCTCTAAAAACAGGGATCTATGTCGAAAAAAGCTTCAATTCTCGTAATTCAGGGTCCAAACCTCAATCTACTAGGTAGTCGTGAACCAGAGGTTTATGGGACAACCACCCTGAAAGACATCCATCAAAAACTGGAAGAGCTAGCTCATGCTCAATCTGTAGACCTGAGCACCTACCAAAGTAATCATGAAGGCGAGTTAATTGACCGCATTCAAAAAGCCAAACAAGATGGGGTGAATTTCATCATCATCAATCCAGGCGGTTTTACCCATACTAGCGTTGCCTTGCGTGATGTTTTAGCTGGGGTAGCCATCCCTTTTATAGAAATCCATTTATCTAATATTCATCAACGCGAAGAGTTCCGCAAACACTCCTATTTATCCGATATCGCTACTGGCGTGATTTGCGGTCTTGGTGCGATTGGTTATGAATTGGCATTGCAAGCAGCGATTGCCCATTCGCAAAAATAAGTCAATTTAAAGCATTACAAGAGAGGAAGTACTCCTATGGATCTGAGAAAACTAAAAACCTTGATCGACCTCGTTTCTGAGTCGGGCATTTCTGAGTTAGAAGTTAATGAAGGCGAAGACCGTGTACGTATTGTTAACTCTGGCTCTGCAGCCCCTGCTGGACAAATAGTGCATGCAAATCCAGCGCCCGCTCTGGCTGCGCAAGTAGCACCTGTTGTAGCGCCTGCTCCAGCTTCTGCCCCAGTTACTGAAACGCCTGCTGCTGAATCTGGCTCTGTTGCTCGTTCCCCAATGGTAGGCACCTTCTATCGCGCCCCAAATCCAGAGTCTCCTAATTTTGTCAGCATTGGTGATACCGTAAAAGTAGGTCAAACACTTTGCATCATTGAGGCGATGAAATTACTCAATGAGATTGAATCAGAATACGCAGGTGTCGTTAAAGAGATTCTGTGTGAAAACGGTCAAGGAGTTGAATTTGACCAACCGCTATTCATCATTGCTTAATCTTTTAAGCTTCTCTACCAATCCATTTTTACCTAACTCAGAGCCGACATGTTCGATAAGATTCTGATTGCCAATCGGGGAGAAATTGCTCTCCGCATCCAACGCGCATGCCGTGAGTTGGGAATTAAAACGGTAGTGGTGTACTCCACTGCAGATAAAGAGGCTAAGTACGTGAAGCTGGCTGATGAGGCTGTTTGTATTGGGCCAGCCCCCTCGCCGCAGAGTTATCTCAATATGCCGGCTATTATTTCTGCGGCCGAAGTAACTGATGCCGAAGCTATTCACCCGGGTTACGGCTTCCTGTCTGAGAATGCTGACTTTGCTGAACGCGTTGAGAAATCTGGTTTTGCCTTTATAGGCCCTAAAGCGGAAACAATCCGCTTAATGGGTGATAAGGTCTCCGCTAAACGCGCGATGATTAAAGCAGGTGTTCCTTGCGTTCCTGGATCCGAAGGTGCATTACCAGACAATCCAAAAGAAATTCTTGCTACTGCCAAGAAAGTGGGCTATCCAGTCATCATTAAAGCTGCTGGCGGTGGTGGTGGTCGCGGCATGCGTGTTGTTCATACCGAAGCGGCCCTCCTCAATGCTGTCAATATGACGCGCGAAGAAGCGGGTCGTGCTTTTGGCAATCCAGAAGTCTATATGGAGAAGTTTTTAGAAAAACCTCGCCACGTTGAGATTCAAGTTCTGGCCGATACCCATGGCAATGCAATTTGGTTAGGTGAACGTGATTGCTCTATGCAGCGCCGCCATCAAAAAGTAATAGAAGAGGCGCCTGCCCCAGGCATTGATCGTCGCTTGATCGCTAAAGTTGGTGAACGTTGCGCAGAAGCCTGTCGAAAAATGGCTTATCGTGGCGCAGGCACTTTTGAGTTCCTTTATGAGGATGGCGAATTCTTCTTTATCGAGATGAATACCCGCGTTCAAGTTGAGCACCCCGTCACTGAAATGATTACTGGTGTGGATATCGTTCAAGAACAGATTCGCATTGCTGCTGGTCTGAAATTAAGCTATCGCCAAAAAGATATTGTGTTTCGTGGCCATGCAATCGAATGCCGTTTGAACGCTGAAGATCCGTTCAAATTCACACCCAGCCCAGGAAAAATTGGATCCTTTCATATGCCAGGCGGCCCCGGAATTCGAGTAGATTCCCATGCCTATAGTGGATATGTTGTTCCTTCGAACTATGACTCGATGATTGGTAAATTAATTTCTTATGGCAATACTCGTGAACAAGCGATCCGCCGCATGCAAATTGCCCTCTCCGAAATGGTGATTGATGGCATCACCACTAACGTACCCTTGCACCGCGAATTAATGTTGGACCCTAACTTCATGGAAGGCGGCACCAGCATTCACTACCTGGAGCACCGCTTAGAAGAACAAGCCGCAAGTCGCGGAAAATCCTAACTGATGCGAGTGCCTTATGTCTTATCGTGAACTGGTCTTCACGGTAGTTGCTGAAACAGCAGAACCATTAGGCGATGCGCTCCTGGAGTTAGGAGCGTTATCCGTCACCGTAGAAGATGATGCAGCCGGTGGATATGATGAGAACCCTCTTTACGGAGAGCCTGGTCTATCCCCAGAGGTACAGGCCTGGGATAGATCCTCAGTAACCGCTCTTTTTAATCCGGCGCTTGATTCCTCAGCTAGCGCACAATTTATCCCTGAATTACTTGCCTCTTTAAAAGAGGCGGGTTTTAAGTTATCAGCCCCCCAAGAAAAAATTGTTGAAGAACAAGATTGGGTAAGACTTACCCAAAGTCAGTTTGCACCCATTCCCATTGGTAAACGCATTTGGGTTGTTCCATCTTGGCATGATGCCCCCGCCGATCCAAATGCAATCTGTTTGGCGGTTGATCCAGGCTTAGCTTTTGGTACGGGTAGCCACCCCACCACCCATTTATGTTTGTTGTGGCTCGAAGAGCATACCAATCTAAAAAACCAGAGCTTGCTCGATTATGGTTGCGGCTCCGGCATTCTCGCTATTGCAGCTGCAAAACTAGGCTGCAATCCTGTCGTAGGCACCGATATCGATCCTCAGGCGATGCTTGCAGCTCGTAGTAATGCCCAAATCAATAACACCGTTATTGAGTTTGTTTTACCAAATGACAATGCTCCAGAGCTTGCCGCAGAAACGAAATACGATATTGTCATGGCTAATATTTTGGCCAACCCACTTCAAGTACTCGCCCCAGCCTTGGTTAATAAAATACGTCCGGGTGGACAAATTGTTTTATCTGGAGTGCTTTCTCGTCAAGCTGATGAGGTGATTGCTACCTACAGTCAATGGCTCAAACTCTCTGTCTGGAAAGAGAATGATGGCTGGGTTTGTTTACACGGAACACTCTCTAAAAATCAAGAGAGTAGTAAAAAAACTTATTCTGCCGCACCTGCGCAAAAAAAAGGAGTGAAGTTAACTCTACTGGCCTGTTTTTTTGTCCTCTTACTAGTTTTTAGTGAGCATCTTTCCAGAAATTCTTTACTTCCAGCGTTAGCGCCGCGCATGGATGGCACATCAAATGCTTTTTCAGTGACTACCTTTTCTATTTTGCAAGCTATTGATGAAAAAATATGTGATGCACTGGGATGTGTAAATCGCCCTGTAAGCGATTTTGCTGCGTGGAAAATAACTTCAGCCACACTATCGCCTGAAAACGCGCGAGAGGGCCTTAAAAGCGGCGCAAATCAATCAATACTGCAAGTTGAAATACAAAATCGTCTTGCACTTGCTGTTTTGCCCCCAAATTTGGAAATTACGCTCACTGATGCAGAAGAAACTGAGATCAAATCAATCCGCTTAACTCCAGAAGAATGGTTGCCCATTGCTTGGCAAGAGTCTCATGCTGATTTTTTGCGCCTTGGCATCGCCCCTGGAGAGTTAATACAAGCTCAATTACCAATTCCATTGCCACAGAATGCCGCTGGCTATCGGGTGAGAGTTGTTTATCCCTAAAAAATCCCCAATAGTGCTTTTTCTTTATTCTTAACCCTGATTCTTATTGATCTCTTATAGAAAGTAATTTATGGCTAGCTTGATCTGCGGCTCTGTCGCCTACGACACCATCATGAACTTTGAAGGCAAATTTGCCGATCAAATTCTGCCAGAGCAGATTCATATTCTGAATGTAGCCTTCTTGGTGCCAAGGATGCGCCGAGAATTTGGTGGATGTGCTGGCAATATCGCCTATAACCTCAGCCTTTTGGGTGGCGATCCGATCATCATGGCAACCGTCGGTGGGGATGCCAAGCCCTACTTAGATCGACTCAAGCAATTGAACATTGATGCCAGCCACATTCGTCAAATTGAACATGCATTTACTGCGCAGGCGATGATTACAACCGACCAGTCAAATAATCAAATCACTGCCTTTCATCCAGGGGCTATGGATGAATCCCATTTAAACCAAGTTTCAGCAGTACTTGCGGAGCGCAAGAAAAATACCAAAGGAGCAACAAAGTTTGGCATCGTCGCCCCAGATGGTCGTCAAGGGATGTGGGAGCATTGCCATCAATTGACAGAAGCCAATATCCCTTTTATCTTTGACCCAGGTCAAGGCTTACCAATGTTTAATGGCCCAGAGCTGCTTGAGTTGATTGATATTGCAAGTTATCTGGCTGTCAATGACTATGAGGGTGAAATGCTTGCCCAAAGAACTGGCTTAAGTCTTTCTAAAGTCGCTGAACACGTGAAGGCCTTGATTGTGACTAAAGGCGCGGAAGGTGCTGATATCTACTCCGATGGCAAATGCATTGCTATTCCACCAGTGCCAGCGGCAAAAATCATTGACCCTACTGGATGTGGCGATGCTTTTCGTGGAGGATTACTTTTTGGCCTAGAAAATGGCATGGACTGGGAAACTACCGGTCGTCTTGCAAGCTTGATGGGTTCAATCAAAATTAGTCATCAAGGACCACAAAACCACCAATTGAGCAAAGCTCAGATTGCAGAGCAATTCAAATCAGCATTTGGGTTCAGCCTCTGAGCTTAGTAAGACCATCCCGAGCTATGCTAATTAGGCAATAAAAAAGGGGTCTCATAGAGACCCCTTTGAACTTCTTACCACCCATCTAAAGTTAAAACTTAAGGACGAGTGCCAGTTGGGAAGGGCCAAGCAGCGGCAGGATTCAACGCACTAGGCGCTGATGCAGCTTTCTTAACCGCGGGCTTTTTTACAGCAGAGCCCGCTTTCTTCGCAGCAGGTTTACTTACTTTTTTTTAGCTACGCGCTTCTTTTTAGCAGCCGGACGCTTTTTAGCGGCTGGCTTCTTTTTTGCAGCTTTTTTAGCGGCTGGCTTCTTTTTAGCAGCTGGACGCTTCTTAGCAGCAGGCTTCTTCTTAGCTACTTTCTTAGCAGCTGGTTTCTTAGCGGCTACTTTTTTCTTAGCAGCTGGTTTCTTTGCAGCAGGTTTTTTCTTTGTTGCCATGTGTGTTACTCCTTCACGTGAGGATTAGTACGAACTAACGATTAAGAAGACCCGACCATTCATTTCCGCCTGGTTTTGCAACCGATTGGATCTGACGAGCGAGCCATTCATCGGCGCGCGGCTTGATGCTAAGTGCTGCACGCTAATGAATCCTGGAAAAAAAGCCGTGGCCCCAAAGGGCAACGGCTTCTTAAATGTGCTGGAAAAAATAGAGAGAATGGCCCAGACACCCTTGAGCAAGGGTTTTCGGATTTGAGCCTGATTTTGCTGACTGCTTAAACTATCCAACCGTCTAATCTCCTATTTAGCCGATTATGCGCTTGAGGCTTACCTCACTACTCCCAACTTAGCGCACCACCGGTTTGATACTCAATAACGCGTGTCTCAAAAAAGTTTCGTTCTTTCTTCAGATCTATCATTTCTGACATCCATGGAAATGGATTCTCTTCATTTGGGAACATCGCGTCAAGTCCTATTTGCAAACATCTGCGATTACAGATGTATCTTAGGTACCCCTTGAACATCGGAGCGTTCAATCCGAGCACTCCCCGAGGCATCGTATCTTCGGCATAACGGTACTCCAATTCGACTGCTTTTTCGAAGATAGATTTAATCTCGTCTTTGAACGCGGAAGTCCATAACTGCGGGTTCTCCAGCTTGATTTGGTTTATCAAATCGATACCAAAATTGCAGTGCATTGACTCGTCGCGAAGGATGTATTGATACTGCTCAGCAGCACCCGTCATTTTGTTTTGGCGACCCATTGCAAGTATTTGCGTAAAACCAACATAAAAGAACAAACCTTCCATTACGCAGGCAAAAACAATCAGCGAACGAAGTAATTTTTGGTCAGTTTCTAGTGTGCCAGTCTTGAAATTTGGGTCAGTTAATACGTCAATGTAAGGAATTAAGAACTGGTCTTTAGCGCGAATCGACTCAATTTCGTTATACGCATTGAAGATTTCGCTCTGGTCTAAACCCAAAGATTCAACAATATATTGGTATGCATGAGTATGAATTGCCTCTTCAAAAGCCTGGCGCAATAGGTATTGGCGACATTCTGGAGCGGTAATGTGACGATAAGTACCCAAAACAATATTGTTTGCCGCCAAAGAATCAGCGGTTGTAAAGAAACCCAGATTGCGCTTAATAATGCGACGCTCATCTTCTGTCAAACCATTTGGATCTTTCCAAAGCGCGATATCGCGGTTCATATTGATCTCTTGCGGCATCCAGTGGTTTGCACAACCAGCCAAATACTTCTCCCAAGCCCACTTATATTTAAATGGAACTAGCTGGTTTACGTCAGTCTTGGCATTGATGACGCGCTTATCAGCGGCGTTTACACGCAAGGCTGCGCCACCCGATAAATTTGCGGCCTCAACTGGCGCAGGCGCGGCAGTTGGCGCTATAGCCACTTGATCTGGCTGTGGGCGTTGTGGCTCGACTGCAACTGGCTGCGGTGCAAGGCTAACTTTCGCTAGCGCTGGAGCAACTTCTTCTTCCCAATTCAACATAACTCTCTCCTCAATTCTTCTATTTCTGACCAATAAGCAAATCGCTTATTGGCATGCTTCACATTCTTCAAAGCCAGCATCGCCAGGACGCATTGTGCAAGCCGGACCATCCGCTTCAACTGCACCGCCAGCACCTGCTGCCGCTGCTGCATCTGTACCGTTTACCCCACCACCGCTAGATACAGAGTTCAGTTGACCGCTAGAAACGGTTGATTTCTCAACGTGGGTTGCAGCCATGGTGCGGAGGTAATAAGTCGTTTTCAAGCCACGCAACCAAGCTAACTTGTAGGTGTCATCTAATTTTTTACCAGATGCACCGCCCATGTAGATGTTCAATGACTGAGCTTGGTCAATCCACTTCTGACGACGAGAAGCTGCTTCAACCAACCAGCTTGGCTCAACTTCAAAGGCAGTTGCATACAAATCACGCAAGTCTTGTGGAATGCGATCAATCTTAGACAAAGTACCGTCAAAGTACTTCAGATCCGCAATCATGACTTCATCCCAAAGGCCGCGATCCTTCAAATCACGTACTAAGTACTCGTTTACGACCGTGAACTCACCCGAAAGGTTGGATTTCACGAACAAGTTCTGGAAGGTAGGCTCGATACAAGCCGAAACGCCAATGATGTTGGAAATCGTTGCTGTTGGCGCAATCGCTACGCAATTAGAGTTACGCATACCGTGTTGCTTAATACGGGCACGCAAACCACTCCAATCCATCGTAGAGGAGTTATCCACCTCTACATAACCACCACGCTCTTCAGCTAACAGCGCTACTGAGTCTTGCGGGAGGATGCCGCGATCCCATAAGGATCCTTTGTAAGTACTGTATACACCGCGCTCTTCAGCCAATTCGCATGAAGCCTGATACGCGTAGTAGCACACCGCTTCCATAGACGAGTCCGCAAACTTCACAGCCTCATCGCTGGCGTAAGGAATACGTTGCATATGCAAGCAATCTTGGAAGCCCATGATGCCCATGCCAACTGGACGGTGCTTCAAATTGGAATTACGCGCTTTAGCAACTGCGTAGTAGTTAATATCGATCACGTTATCGAGCATGCGCATGGCAGTACGCACAGTCTTTTGGAGCTTCTCGTGATCCAAAATCATCTTGCCGTTGGCATCGGTCGTCATGTGAGCTGTTAGGTTCACAGAACCCAAATTACATACAGCAATCTCGGTCTCGTTTGTGTTCAGAGTAATCTCTGTGCACAAGTTAGAGGAGTGAACTACGCCAACGTGCTGCTGTGGACTACGAATATTACAAGGATCTTTGAAAGTGATCCATGGGTGGCCTGTTTCAAACAACATGCCAAGCATCTTGCGCCACAACTGCTGCGCAGGGATTCTGCGAAATGGCTTGAACTCACCACGATCCGCTTTTTGCTCATAAGCAACATAAGCTTCTTCGAAGGCTTTACCAAACTTGTCATGCAAATCAGGAGTGTTGGATGGTGAGAACAAAGTCCAATCGCCATTTTCCATGACGCGCTTCATGAACAAGTCAGGAATCCAGTTCGAAGTATTCATGTCATGCGTACGACGACGATCATCACCAGTGTTCTTGCGCAACTCTAAGAACTCTTCGATATCTAAGTGCCATGTTTCTAAGTAGGCACAAACTGCGCCCTTACGCTTACCGCCTTGATTCACAGCAACTGCAGTGTCATTCACTACTTTTAGGAATGGCACAACACCTTGTGATTTACCGTTAGTGCCTTTGATGTGACTTCCTAAAGCGCGGACATTAGTCCAGTCATTACCCAAACCGCCTGCAAACTTAGACAGCAAAGCATTTTCTTTCAAAGCCTCGTAGATGCCATCAAGGTCATCATCTACTGTAGTCAGGTAGCAGCTAGAAAGCTGTGGACGGGTTGTTGCTGAATTAAATAGAGTTGGTGTGCTGGACATGAAATCAAATGTAGAGAGAATTTCATAGAACTCAATCGCACGACGTTCACGATCCATCTCATTTAAAGCTAAGCCCATTGCAACACGCATAAAGAATGCTTGTGGCATTTCAATACGACGCTCTTCGATGTGCAAGAAATAGCGATCATACAAAGTTTGTAAGCCAAGGTAGTTGAACTGTAAATCACGGCTTGCATTCAAAGCTGAAGCCAAAAGTGGCAAGTCATACTCGCGCATCCGTGGGTCTAACAACTCAGCAGAAATACCTTCATTGATGTACTTGGAAAAGTAAGTGTTGTATTCAGCCTGTGTATCGCCTTGTAATACTTCCTTACCAAAAATCTCTTTACGGATCGTGTGCATCAAGATGCGAGCTGTCACCTGACTGTATGCAGGATCTTTCTCAATCAGCGTACGGGAAGCCAAGATAGCAGAGTCATACACTTGCGCCATTGGTACGCCATCGTACAAATTCTTAATTGTTTCAGTGATGATTGGACTTGCATCAATTTGATTACCTAGACCTTCGCAAGCTGCCTCAATCACAGTACGCAAAGCAGCCATATCGAGCCACTTCTCTTGACCATCATCGGTAACCTTAATACCAGACTCACCAGCCTGATTAGCCACTTGAGTATCTTGTGAAGCCTCTTGCTGAGCTGCACGCTCTTGATTACGCTTTTCACGATAGAGAACATAGGCACGAGCAACATTGTGCTCACCACTACGCATCAAAGCCAACTCAACTTGATCTTGGATATCTTCAATATGGAAAGTACCGCCGTTTGGACGGCTGCGCAATAGAGCACGCACTACAGCATGGGTGAGCTGCTCAACTTGTTCGCGTACACGTGCAGATGCGGCACCTTGACCACCATTAACTGCCAAAAATGCTTTAGTTACTGCAATGGCGATTTTGGATGGCTCAAATGCAACAACAGAACCATTACGGCGAATGATTTTGTAATCGGACAACTGGGTTGTCTGGCTGCCACCAACACCACCAGCTACAAAGCCGGCGGAAGGAGTTTGGTTAATGACTCCCGCAGGACCCATTCCTGGATTATTAGCTCCAGGTGCTTGGCCTGCTGTCTGAGGATTGGCGTATGTCATGTTGCTCCTGCTTATATATATAGTTATTTGGACAAAATATCGTTAAAAAACAAAGGGGTATTGCTGTATTCAAACACTACATCTAGTGTTTTGAAACGCATTGGGTACTAAGTATAGGGAAATATTTAGTTTTTGGTAAGTTTTTTCTGACCAATATTTATTGGTATTTTTACTAAGTTTTACAGTAATTTAGAGGTCATTTTGGTGCGGATTTTCTAGCCCTTTTTAGATAAAGGCTAAAAAAGTGAGCGTATGCTCACATACAAAGGCTTGGTCTAGCGAGAAACCAATCCGTACGGTATTTTTTCCTGCGAAATGCCTGTCTCTTTTTGGAACTTTTCCCAATCAAAATATTTGCCGGGATCTGTTTTTCGATCGGGAGCGATATCGCTATGTCCAGCAAATTGCAAATTTGGATAAGTCAGTTGCAATTTCTGAACAAGCTTTGCTAATGATTTGTATTGAATATTCTCAAATGGCGTATCGCCGTCACCCTCCAGCTCAACGCCAATTGAAAAATCATTGCATCTTTCTCTACCCATAAAATCCGATGCGCCAGCATGCCAGGCCCTATCTTGAGTCGAAACAAATTGGATTAATTCTCCTGTACGCGTAATCAGAAAATGGCTGGAAACTTTTTGGTTTGCGATCTCAGAAAAATAGGGGTGAGCATTTGCGTCTAATGTATTTTGAAAAAAACTCACGATGTTCTGGCTAGAGGTCTGATTTTTAAATTCACCGGGCGGCAGGCTAATGTGATGAATCACCAGTAAGTCAGGCTTTACATCATCCGGCCTTGCATCTTTGTTTGGCGAAGCACGCCAAGCTGCAGCACCAACCCATCCTTGGTCGTCTAAGGCATTAAGATGATCTTTTGAACAATAAAACCGCTTGTCATCAGTAGTGGCGTCGGTTTTCGGCAGATGTACTTTGCAGTATTGACACTGCACCATTGCCTCAGGCTCCGTCAGCGTCTGACCTTTACTAGGGCTTGGATTGCTTGATTTACTTCGATCAACTTGCGCCTGCTTTTTTCCCTTAAGCCAAAAATATAAAAGGCCTGCTCCGGCAAATAGTAAAAGCCACTTAAGCAAAGGTCATGCTCTCTGAAGAACCACTTCCAATACAAAGCGGCTACCAACGTAGGCGAGCAGTAAAACAACATAAGCACTCAATACCCAACGAATTGCCGCCCAACCTCGCAAACCAACCCACCAACGGGCTATTAGTAAACCAGCAAACAAGATCCAGGAGACAAGCGCAAAAATAGTTTTATGGTCAAACACAAAAGGCTTACCAAATAAAACTTGCGAGAAAAATAGACCAGAAAAAATAGTCATCGTTAGGAGTGCAAAACCAACATACAGTAAATTGAAGAGCAAACCCTCCATCATCATGAGTGGTGGCAAATCTTCTAACCAATGAGACAGGCGACCATTGGGAACAATTGCTAGTTGACGATGTAAGGCACGGTCATAAACACTCATTAACATTGCCTGCATTGCTGCTAAGCTTAAGAGGCCCACTGAAATAGTTGCCACAATGAAGTGTGCCTTGAACCAAGGATCCGAAACAGCCACAGGCGAAATTAATACCCCTGGGAAAAAAATCGGCAGAAGAGAGCAAACTAAAGCAAATAATATTGACATCCAAAGCAAGCTAGCGATGGGCAAAAACCAGGATTGGAACCAATAAAAAGCTAAACCTACCCAGGCAATCAAGGATAAGTCCTGAGCAAACCCAAAAACGAAGCCTTGAGGTGTAAAGACGGAGTCATGCAACTCAATGCCGTGAAGTACCAAAATCACAAAAATACAAGCTCGCATGAGCCCGACTGAGAAAGGGGATCCCTTGCCAGCCCTAGCCTTCTGGCTCAAAAAGAGCAGTAAAAGTAAATAAAGGACTGGGGGAAGCCAGCCGAAACTTGAGTAACCTAAAATATCCATATGGAAAGTCTAATCGATAAATGCTAGAGAATCTCACCGATCGCCTATCGCGCGTTGTTAAAACAATGCGGGGCCAAGCCCGCCTCACTGAAGCCAATACCGCTGAAATGCTGCGGGAGATCCGCCTGGCCTTATTGGAGGCTGACGTGGCGCTACCAGTAGTGAAATCTTTACTGGAGCAGATTAAGTTTAAAGCCCTTGGTGAAGAAGTGGTTGGTAGCCTTAGCCCAGGCCAAGCTCTGGTTGGGGTAGTCCAGCGTGAATTGGCCCAAGTGATGATGGGGGATACCGATCAAAGTGGCGAACTCAACCTAGCCACCCAGCCGCCAGCAGTAATTTTGATGGCAGGCTTACAGGGTGCCGGTAAAACAACTTCTGTTGGCAAGTTGGCCAAATGGCTCCAGGAAAAGAAAAAGAAAAAAGTATTGACGGTTTCTTGTGACGTCTACCGCCCTGCTGCTATTGAACAGCTTGAAACTGTTACCAAACAGGTTGGTGCAGAATTTTTTCCAAGTAATGCTAATCAAAAACCAAATGACATTGTACTTGCCGCCCTAGATTGGGCTCGCCGTCATTACTTTGATGTTGTATTGGTTGATACCGCTGGTCGCTTGGGTATTGACGAAGCACTGATGCAAGAAATTAAAACTTTGCATGCGAGCCTAAATCCAATCGAAACATTATTTGTAGTTGATGCCATGCTCGGTCAAGATGCCGTCAATACTGCCAAAGCATTCCATGAAGCACTTCCATTAACCGGCGTTATTCTTACCAAGCTAGATGGTGACTCCCGCGGTGGTGCCGCACTTTCTGTGCGCCAAGTGACAGGCGTACCACTCAAGTTTATTGGTATCGCCGAAAAAATGGATGGGCTTGAAGCTTTTGATGCGCAGCGTATGGCTAATCGTATTTTGGGCATGGGCGATATTTTGGCTTTGGTTGAGCAAGCCAAACAACATGTTGATGTTGCCAAGGCTGAGAAATTAGCGACGAAGATCTCCAAAGGTGGATTTGATTTGGGAGATTTTCGTGATCAACTCATGCAAATGCAAAAGATGGGTGGCATGGCGAGTCTGATGGATAAGTTGCCCAGTCAGGTTGCTCAAGCAGCCTCTAAAACAAATCTCAGCAATGCAGATAAACAAACTACACGCATGCGCGGCATTATCGACAGCATGACCCCACGTGAACGCAGCAAACCAGAGCTACTCAAAGCCAGTCGCAAACGACGTATTGCCGCAGGTGCTGGCGTAGAAGTGCAAGAAGTCAATCGTCTGCTTGCTCAGTTTGAGCAAATGCAAACCATGATGAAGCAATTCAAGGGTGGAAAGATGGCTCGTACCATGGCAACCATGGCTGCAAAAGGAGCCACCAAAGGTATTGGCGGACTCTTTAAAAAATAAACTAAATAAGTATTACGAAGATTTTAATGAATTGCGTTCTTCGCGGCTTGAACAGCGGCAATTACTTTTGCTTTAATATCGGCTAGTGGAATATTTTGGGATTCAGCATCAGTACGCCCTTTAAATTCCACTTCAGCATTGGCTAAACCGCGATCACCAATCACCACGCGAAACGGTGCACCAATCAGCTCCCAGTCAGCAAACATCGCACCGGGGCGCTCGTTGCGATCATCCAAAATCACATCGATACCAGCAGCAAGTAATTCATCATGCAGTTGATCACAAGCTACCTTAACAGCCTCTGACTTGTCGTAAGCCATTGGGCAAATGACAAGCTCAAATGGCGCCATGGAGATTGGCCAAATAATACCGCGCTCATCATAGCCCTGTTCGATAGCAGCGCCCAACAAACGCGTCACACCAATGCCGTAGCAACCCATCACCATTGGCTGTGCCTTGCCTTGTTGGTCAAGGTACGTGCAACCCATTGCTTCTGAATAACGTGTGCCCAATTGAAATACGTGACCTACTTCAATGCCACGACAAATATCTACGACGCCTTTACCATCTGGAGAGGGATCACCAATCACTGCGTTTCGGATATCAAGTACTAAAGGCTCGGGTAAATCGCGGCCCCAGTTCACACCCGCTAAATGATGACCGGCATCATTGGCGCCACACACAAAGTCAGACATATTAGCGACCGTAAGATCGGCCACTACGATGACATCAGCGCTAACGCCAACAGGGCCTAAATAACCTGCAGGTGCATTGCAAGCTTGCTTGATTTCTGCTTCAGTAGCAAAACGGGATTCAGTCATGCCAGGCACTTTACTTGCCTTCACTTCATTCAGATCATGGTCGCCGCGCACCAACAACATAAATAGTTTGGCGGGGCCTTTTTCTTGATCAACCGCTAACAGCAGGGACTTCACGGTCCTCTCAAGAGGAATATTCAGAAACTTCGCAACATCTGCACAGTTAGTCTTATCAGGTGTTGGCATCTTAATCATCGCGGCAGTTGCAGCAGCTCTTGCTGCTAACAATGCAAGTGATTCAGCTGCCTCTAAATTGGCTGCGTAATCTGAGCTTGGGCAATACACAATGGCATCTTCACCAGTATCCGCAATCACATGAAACTCCTGGCTACCGGATCCACCAATGGCACCGTTGTCAGCTGTAACGGCACGGAACTTCAAACCCATGCGCTGAAAGATGCGGCTATAGGCATCAAACATGATTTGATAGGATTTTTTTAATCCTTCAGAATCACGGTCGAATGAGTAAGCATCTTTCATACTGAACTCGCGACCACGCATGATTCCAAAACGGGGACGACGCTCATCACGAAATTTTGTTTGGATCTGATAGAAATTGACTGGTAACTGTTTGTAACTCTTAATCTCGTTGCGAGCCAAATCAGTAATCACTTCCTCGGAAGTCGGCTGAATTAAAAAGTCTCTATCGTGACGATCTTTAATACGAAGTAATTCAGGGCCCATCTTTTCCCAGCGACCCGTCTCTTGCCATAGCTCAGCAGGCTGGATCATCGGCATCAACAATTCAATTGCACCAGCACGATTCATTTCTTCGCGAATAATATTTTCGACCTTGCGAATTACTCTCAAACCTAGCGGTAAATAGTTATAAATGCCTGCACTAAGCTTGCGAATTAAACCTGCCCGCACCATGAGTTTGTGCGAAACCACCTCTGCGTCAGAGGGTGCTTCTTTTAGCGTGGCGAGAAATGATTGTGATGCTTTCATGAATGGATATAATCAAATCATTGATTTTAAAGGATTTGAGGCACGATCATGCTTGACCGTGAAGGGTATCGTCCCAATGTCGGCATTGTCCTCCTGAATGGCCGTAATGAGGTTTTCTGGGGAAAACGCGTTGGGCAGCATTCGTGGCAGTTCCCGCAGGGCGGGATTCAACATGGCGAAAGCCCTGAGCAGGCCATGTACCGCGAATTGCATGAGGAAGTTGGCTTGCTGCCAGAACATGTCCATATTATTGGGCGAACTCGGGATTGGCTTCGTTATGACGTCCCTGAGGAATACTTGCGCCGTCAACACGCCACTCGCGTCCACCGAACCGCCTATCGAGGTCAAAAACAGATTTGGTTCCTTCTCCGCCTAGTAGGCTTAGATAGTGATATTCAATTGCGCGCGTCAGATCACCCAGAATTTGATGCCTGGCGCTGGGTGCCATTCTGGATCCAGCTAGACGCAGTCATTGATTTCAAGCGCGAAGTTTATGAGCTGGCCCTTTCAGAGCTAGCTCGCTACCTCTCTAGGGGGTTGAGAATGCAGCAGCTTGCTTGGGGAACGCCACTCGATCTCATTCAGTCTTTTTACGCTGATCATGAAAATCAAGATAAATCACCCACTAAATCGGATAAAGAAAAATGAATGCTACTTTACGCAAAATCAGCGCCTATGCGATTAGTATTTCAATTGGGGGCAGCTTAATAGCTTGCGCGGGTGATCCCATGCAAAGTGGTTTAGATCCATTTGCTCCGATGGTATTTAAGGAGGGTGCAACCACCATGCCTTTAAACCCTCCGAATAAACCTAGCCTGCAGCCCTTTTATGTTTCTCAAACCACAATCTTCAAATTTGCTGTAGACACTAACTCTATTCTGATTGGCTCAGATGGCATTACGCGCTACATCGTAGTAATCACTAATCCAAGTGGCGGCCAGCAAAGTCAATATGAAGGGGTCCGTTGCGACTCATTTCAGTGGCGCTTGTATGGAACATTCGATAACAACAAGTGGAATGAAAATCCCCTTGGGTCTTGGGTTGCTATCAAATCTAATACCCCAAATCGCTATCAAGCCGCCCTGGCGCAAGGCGCATTTTGTAACTTCGCTAGCCAAGAGAAAAGTATGCCTGTCATTATGAAGGCACTAAATCCTAGCAATTTCACTGGAGGCACACAGCCTAGCAACTCATTTGGAGTAATTAACTAGCTATTCGGAGGAGAGGCTAGATGTGTGCCAATTTTCTCGCCAGCTAAGAGACGAGTCAGCACATTAGGCTCACGGCCAGAAGCAATCACAGTAGATGCCCCTGTTTGGACAGCAATCTTTGCAGCCAATACCTTAGTTAACATACCACCCTTGCTCAATTCGCTGGCTGCGCCACCCGCCATCTCTTCTAAAGCAGGATCGCCAGCAACAGCATCACTTAGAAGGGCTGCATCCTGATTGAGACGTGGATCGGCAGTAAATAAACCGCCTTGATCAGTCAAAATAACTAGGAGATCAGCATGAACTAAGTTTGTCACGAGGGCTGCGAGACTATCATTATCACCAAACTTTATTTCATCGGTGACTACCGTGTCATTTTCATTGATGATTGGAATGACACCCAACTTTAATAAAGTTTCTAAGGTTGCCTTTGCATTCGCATTACGCTCTGGGTTTGCCAAATCTGCATTAGTCAACAAAATCTGTGCACTGCGTAAATTAAAGCGGGCAAAACAGCTCTCGTATACCTGAACTAATCCCATTTGCCCTACCGCAGCAGCAGCTTGAAGTTGATGAATTTCTTGTGGGCGTTTGGTCCAACCCAAACGCTGCATGCCTTCAACAATAGCTCCTGAACTCACCATTAATACCTCATGGCCAGCCCTTAGGAGAGAAGCCATTTGCTCGGCCCACATCCCAATTGCGCCATGGTCTAGACCCTCACCGTTATTAGTGACAAGACTAGAGCCTACTTTGACAACGATACGTTTAGTTTTCTTAGTGTTCATAACAACCGAGATATCTGAATCAATACTTTAATCGGATTTTTTATCTTCTAACTGATCTTTGTAGCGAGGATCTTGTGCGCGCTCATCTTGCTCATCGCGATCACGGCGTACTGAATCCAAATAATCCTGTAGTGCGTAGCAAAGCTTATCGCAACCAAGACCCGTCAAAGCAGAGATCTCAAACATAGGGCCTTTCCACTTAAACTTTTTCACAAAGTCTGCAACCACTTTTTGACGATCCTCTTCCGGAATCATATCTACTTTATTTAATACTAACCAACGTGGTTTCTCAACCAAAGCCTCGTCGTACTTACGCAACTCATTGACAATTGCATTGGCATCAGCCACAGGATCAACATTCTCATCAAAGGGGGCAATATCTACCAAGTGCAATAGCACGCCTGTGCGTTGTAGATGACGTAAGAAGCGATGACCTAAGCCAGCCCCTTCAGCAGCACCCTCAATCAAACCTGGAATATCGGCAATCACAAAACTACGCTCACTCCCAACGCGAACCACACCCAAATTAGGGTGTAAGGTAGTAAATGGATAGTCAGCAATCTTTGGACGCGCATTAGAAACCGCAGTAATCAAAGTTGACTTACCAGCATTAGGCATACCCAGCAAACCGACGTCGGCCAATACTTTTAACTCTAGCTTTAACTTTCGGCGCTCGCCTGGCTTACCATTTGTCTTTTGACGTGGTGCTCTGTTGGTGCTGCTCTTAAAGTGAATATTGCCCCAACCACCTACACCACCTTGTGCAAGACAGAGACGTTCGCCATGAGTTGTTAAATCAGCAATGGGCTCGCCAGTATCGTAGTCTGCAATGATCGTGCCAACTGGCATACGCAGTTCAATATCATCACCTGCGCGACCATAGCAATCGGCGCCACGACCAGGTTCACCATTTTTTGCAGTATGTGTTTTAGCGTAGCGGTAATCAATCAAGGTATTAATATTGCGATCGGCTATAGCCCATACGCTTCCGCCCTTACCGCCATCACCGCCGTCAGGCCCACCAAATTCAATGAACTTTTCACGGCGCATAGAAGCACTACCAGCGCCACCCTGGCCGGCTATGACTTCAATACGCGCTTCATCTATAAATTTCATGAATAAAAAAGGCCTCGCTTAGCGAGGCCTGTTCCTAAGAGTTAAATTCGGAATAAATCTGAATCAAACGGATCTCAGTCAGGCGCCTTATGAACGAGGCAAGACTGAAACTTGGGCCTTCTTCAAAGCACCCTTAACACCGAATTGCACTTGACCGTCAATTAAGGCGAACAAAGTGTGATCCTTACCAATGCCAACGTTTACACCTGGGTGAACCTTGGTGCCGCGTTGGCGAATAATGATGCTGCCAGCATTAATATGCTCGCCGCCGAATACCTTAACGCCCAAGCGTTTCGATTCTGAGTCGCGGCCATTTCGTGTTGAGCCGCCGCCTTTTTTCTGTGCCATATCTTTCTCCTACCCTGAATTAGGCTTTAATCGTGTTGATCAAAATTTCAGTGAAATTTTGACGATGGCCTTGGTGCTTTTGATAATGCTTGCGACGGCGCATCTTAAAGATTGTCACTTTATCGTGACGTCCCTGGGAGACGACAGTGGCCATCACAGCTGCACCATTAACCAATGGATCACCTAATTTCAGTGAAGCGCCTTCGCCAACGGCGAGGACTTGGTCAAGAGTGATTTCGCTGCCGATTTCCGCTGGTATCTGTTCTATTTTCAATTTTTCGCCTGCAGCAACTTTATACTGTTTGCCACCGGTTTTTATGACCGCGTACATGGTTTGAAACCTCAATTAATATCTACATTTAAGCTAATCCACCCTGGATCAGCTAAGCCCATTATTATATCTTGCATGACGAGCACTGTCAAAATCAATGACTTAAGCCAAATTCTGGCCCCAATTGCCTTAGATTTCAAGGCTTTAGACGAGGTTATCCGTCTGCGTTTGACCTCAAAAGTTGCCCTAATTGACCAAATCTCAAGCTATATCATCCAGGCGGGCGGTAAGCGAGTCAGACCCGCCTTATTGATGCTAGTGGCTAAAGCCCTGGCCAACGGCAAAGAAACACCCCATACCCTAGAAATGTCGGCTGTAGTCGAATTTATCCATACCGCCACCCTATTGCACGATGACGTAGTCGATGAATCCACCCTCAGAAGGGGTCGTGAGACTGCAAACGCCGCTTTTGGAAATGCTGCGAGCGTTTTGGTGGGTGATTTTCTCTATTCAAGAGCCTTCCAAATGATGGTGGGACCAAATGACCTGAGAGTGATGCAAATTCTGTCAGATGCGACCAACACGATTGCCGAGGGCGAAGTGTTGCAACTTCTGAATATGAACGATCCCGAAGTGGATGAGGCTAGCTACCTACAGGTGATTCGCTACAAAACTGCTAAGTTGTTTGAGGCGTCCACAGAGCTTGGTGCGATTTTGGCAAATGCTACAGGTGTGCAACGAGATCAAGCTGCTGCATTTGGGCGCCACATTGGCACTGCGTTCCAGCTCATGGATGATTTGTTGGACTACACCGCCAATGCTGCGCAAATGGGTAAGAATGCGGGCGATGATTTACGCGAAGGCAAGCCCACCCTGCCACTGATTTACTTGCTTGAAAACGGTAGCAAGGAAGAACACCTTCTCGTTCGTGCAGCGATTGAGCAAAACCAAGATTTACCAGACGATGTATTTGCGCAAATTCTAGCAGCAGTACAAAATTCTGGTGCACTAGATTACACACAGGCAGCGGCTAAACGTGAGGCAGACTTAGCCCTTGAATGCCTTAAAGCTTTCCCCACAAACGAGGCCAGTAAGGCGCTTGAAGCCTTATGCGCGTACTCGCTTACCAGACAAACTTAAGACCCCAGACTATTGGTTCTAAGCTCGCGTGCAGTAATTCGGGCTTGCTCTGCCTCATCACGTAAACGTGCGATTTCTTGTGTTGAGAACTTCTCTAGATTTGAATAATCCAGCTTCCGTGAAGAATCTGATGACCAGATCAAAGATGACTGAATTGTTGTGCGCGGTGCAGGCGCAGATTCCAGAAGCCGTAATGCCAAATCAAAATTAAGGTCTTGTGAGGCCACATCATTCGGTTTTGCAGCAGCATTCCCCAAAGGGAAATCACTAAATAAAAAGCGTGGTACGCCGCAATACTCAACAATATCTTTAGCAGCCCCCATCACCACAGTTGAGATTCCTGCGGCCTCTAGATATCGTGCCAATAAGCTTTGACTCTGGTGACATATGGGGCAATTCGGAATTAATACCGCCACATCAACGCCGTCAACCTTCAGCATCTCTAAAATAATTGGCGCATCCACCTCCAAAGTGTGACGTTGGCTACGATTTGTGGGTAAGCCATAAAAGTTCGGCGACAGCGCCCCAACCTTTTCCACTAAAACTGCTCGCCTAGCCGCCCCCAGCGGAAACCAACAATTACTATCTTCCATATTGGCATTTTGTCGATCGATACCCACGTGGGCAATGCGTAAATCAATGTTTCCATCAATAGAATGTTGATAAGGCTGATAAAACTTGGCGGCTGCGTTATATGGAG
>Ga0209085_1000036_pt1 | contig 92281 bp, 113 predicted proteins | sample C_131016_EF_Meta_FD_187310 | JGI IMG/M metagenome (GOLD analysis project Ga0209085, IMG submission 187310) | Freshwater microbial communities from Lake Croche, Canada to study carbon cycling - C_131016_EF_MetaG (SPAdes) (version 2) | ecosystem: Environmental > Aquatic > Freshwater > Lake... | reverse complement strand
CTACCGGAGCCACAGGACCAACAGGCGCTACCGGAGCTACCGGAGCTACCGGAGCCACAGGACCAACAGGCGCTACCGGAGCCACAGGACCAACAGGCGCTACAGGAGCTACCGGCTCTACCGGAGCTACAGGACCAACAGGCGCTACAGGAGCTACAGGACCAACAGGTGTTACAGGTGTTACAGGTGTTACAGGTTCTACAGGATCTACAGGATCTACAGGAGCCACAGGATCTACTGGACCTACAGGAGCCACAGGAGCCACAGGAGCCATAGGAGCCACAGGAGCCACAGGAGCCACAGGAGCCACAGGAGCCACAGGAGCTACAGGACCAGGTATTTCGTTTGCGGGAACTACAGGAGCTGTAATGTATTATGGTGGATCAGGAGTTGGTATTACTGGTAATGCAAATTTGACCTATAATACAACTTCGAGTCAAGTTGCATTTAATGCGCCAGTAACAACTGCTGGACTTACTATTGCTTCAGGCTCATATAATACAGGAACTACAGGTTCATTTACCTATTATGAATTTACGACTGCTGCTACTTTTTCAACAAGTTCAACGGTGAACGTCAAATATTTCGCGTTGGGTGGAGGTGGTGGAGGTGCTAATTGGACTGGCGGAGGTGGAGGTGCTGGAGGATTGCGAACTAACGATTCCTTATTGAGCGGAACTATTTTGGGATCACAGTTTGATAGTTCCGGATTATTGCCTTTAACTGCAGGTACGTATTCGGTAACACTTGGAACTGGAGGAACAGGAGCTACAGCGAACGGTCCAAATACTGCAACCAGTGGAACAAATACTACTTTGATAAATACCACAACTTCAACAACTTTAGTTTCAGCGAATGGTGGTGGAAATGGTGCTGGTTTAAACGGTAATGGAGGTAATGGAGGATGTGGAGGCGGTTTAGGAAACGGTAATACGTCTACCGTTGGTACCGGCAATCAAGGTAATGCAGGAGGTATTGGGGCTACTAATAATACTAATATATATGCAGGTGGTGGAGGTGGAGGTATTATTACTGCAGGTGGAGCTGCATCAGTAACTAATGGAGGCGCAGGAGGTGCTGGTTTAACTTATTACGTAAATGGAACAGCGTATGGCGGCGGCGGAGGAGGAGGTATATCTGCAACAGCTACTGCTGGAACTGGCGGATTGGGCGGTGGAGGTAATGGCAGTGTTGGGAGTAATGTAACCACGACAAATGCGACATCTCGCGGTAGCGGTGGAGGAGGAAGTGGCGGCACTTATTCAGGTGCAAATGGTGGTCATGGAAGTGCCGGTGTTCTTATTGTATTAATACCTACACCTGGAGCTCCAGTTTCAACTAACTTTGCTAATATTGGGCTGACCGGAGCTTCTAACAACATGCAAATCTCTGCTCCAAATGGTCTTGTGCTTACAGGTTTAACTGGACCTACAGGCACTACTGTTCTCACATATAATACAAGTACCGGATTAGTATCCTACAATACTCTGGCCGGTGCTACTGGACCTACCGGCGCTACTGGACCTACAGGGTTAGCAGGTTCTACAGGTGCTACTGGCTTAGCAGGTTCTACCGGTGCTACTGGTTTAGCTGGTTCTACAGGTGCTACAGGCTTAGCAGGTTCCACAGGAGCTACAGGGTTAGCAGGTTCTACAGGTGCTACAGGGTTAGCAGGTTCTACCGGTGCTACAGGCTTAGCAGGTTCTACAGGAGCCACTGGGTTAGCAGGTTCTACCGGTGCTACAGGCTTAGCAGGTTCTACAGGAGCCACTGGGTTAGCAGGTTCTACCGGTGCTACAGGCTTAGCAGGTTCTACAGGAGCCACTGGGTTAGCAGGTTCTACAGGTGCTACAGGCTTAGCAGGTTCTACAGGTGCTACAGGGTTAGCAGGTTCTACAGGTGCTACAGGACCGGGTATTTCGTATGCTGGTACCAATGGAGCCCTAATGTATTATGGCGGAGCTGGAGTTGGGATTACAGGTAATGCGAATTTGACATACAGTACAACTACTTCACAAATAGGATTTAATGCCCCAGTAGAAGCTGCTGTACCTACAGTTACTGGAACTTATACTTCAGGAACTACGGGGGCATATACGTACTATATTTTCACCGGACCGGGAACATTTACTCCGGCTGCAACTACATCATCAGTGTATTATTTCGCTGTTGGCGGTGGAGGTGGTGGTGGTAATAATGTAGGTGCTGGTGGAGGTGCTGGTGGATTACAAACAAACGATCCATTATTATCGAGTATACCATTCAGTTCAAGGCAATACAATGCAGGATCATTGACCTTGAGTCCAATTACACATAACATTACGATTGGTGCAACAGGAGTCGGAGCAACATCAGGCTCGGCTAATGGAGGTAATGGTGGAAACACAACATTTGCTATAAATGGAGGAGCTACGCTTGTAACCGCATTGGGTGGTGGTGGTGGTGGAACAAATCCAATTGCTGCAGCAAATACTGGTGGGTGTGGTGGTGGTAGTCCTTTTACTGGTTCGATTACACCAGGAGTAACTGGGTTTCAGGGAGGATACGGTGGAGCAAGTGCAACAGCATCTTTTTCTACAGGTGGTGGAGGTGGTATAGGTGGAACTGGTGGTTCTGGAAATAGTACTAATTCTGGATCTGGTGGTTTACCTTTAACATATTATGTGAATGGGTTAGCTTATGGTGGTGGCGGTGGCGGTGGCGGTGGTGGAGGTAGTAATATAGTACCTGGAAGTGGCGGTGGTGCTGGTGCTGGAGCGGGATCTATTTTTACAACTACAGCTGTTACAGGACAATCGGCAACCATCGCAAACAGAGGTTCTGGTGGTGGTGGTGGTAGTGCTGGTAGTGGTAATGGAGGTAACGGCAGTGCAGGTGTTTTTATTCTATTAGTTCCATCGCCCGGCGCAGCAGTTTCCACGAATTTTGCAACTGTTGGGTTGACGGGAACGGGAAATAATCTAGCGATTTCGGCAACGAATAGTATTGCGATGTCGGCCGGGGCAGGTAGTACCGGATTATCAATGACGAATCTTGCGTCTGTATCATCTGCGACTCCATCAGGATTTTATCGAATGCTTTATAATCCCACTACAGGTCAGATTGTGTATGGTAGTAACTTAAGTCCTTAAACAGATTATCAGTATGGCGCTAGATTTATCGATGTATTATTTGATTCAATAATTTCAAGCCTTGGAGGCGTGTAAGTTTATAATATTGTTTGCAGAAAGGATATACGAAAAGCGAATACCTAAAAAGTGTGACTGAAAAGAAGTCGTTAAAGTATCAATAGTTGATCCAGTGAGGTACTGAATATAAGCTAGTATATCCCGTTTTACACCGTCAGAGCACGGTGATGGCCGAATTAAAGCTACTGATAAAACCTGGTAATCAACCGGAAATCCAGCTGACGCCCACTGAATGAGGTTCTGTTGAATTCCCGAAGTACTGGGTTGAATAATAAAATTCATAGAAGTTTTATCCGCATTTTCCGACTCGGTTGTCACATCGTGATACTGTACAAGCTCATTCAATGTCATGATATAAGTAGGCTGCGTTACACCAGTTACACCAGTTACTCCAGTTACGCCCGTAGAACCACTAGCACCAGTTACACCACTATCTGCCATTTTACAATAAACTCGGATAAGAATAATGATATCCCTACTCTGGGGTTTTGTCGGTGTAATTACTGGACTGGAATAGGAACTTCTGTTTTTAATGGTGGTGGCCTTGGAGTCGCATGGAACGGTGTTATGTGGGTAGCTACAGGTGCTGGAACTGCTAATACATTAGCGTACAGCTCTGATGGAATTCACTGGACTGGATTAGGAAAGACTATTTTTTCAGGTGGCAGCGGATTTGGGTACGGTGTGGCATGGAATGGTGTTATGTGGGTATTTCTTGGGGAGTTTTGGGTCTATCGGCTCCAGCACCAGCTCCGCCATGATAATCTAAAAATAGTCCATAATTCATATTTTATTCCAATTAATTAAAGTTTTATGTAAGTAATGTCATATCTTGGATTGGGCGGCACTACACCGTATCAAGGAAATATCATTCCAGTATCGGCATACTTTGACAATTCCTTTATACTTGGACCAACAGGACCAACTGGTGGAAGCACTGGCATAGGTGTTGGCGGAATTACAGGGCCTACCGGATACGCTTTGGCTAATGTCCTGAACATAAATTCATCTGGATTAATTACATTCAATAACTATCTCAGAGGAACGGTGACCGCGAACGGAACTACACCTGTTTCGGTATCTAATTCTCTAGTTTCTTCAAATAGTATTATTGTCCTGAATCGTAATTCTACAGCCGTAAATACACTTCCAGCATTCGTCAGCTCACTTACGCCAGGTACAGGGTTTACGATCGTAAATACAGTAGCAGACACATCAACATACAATTTTTTAATACAATAAACTCGGATAAGAATAATGATATCCCTACTCTGGGGTTTTGTCGGTGTAATTACTGGACTTTTAATGGTCTCCGTCTTTATCCCTCCAGTTCGCGAAACTCAAGACGTGCCTACACCCAATAAGTCTGATGTGTTCTTTACCAAGACTGGGTGCGTAAAATTTAAGTCAAAGGAAGTTCCGTGCTCAAGCGATTCCAAATCGCTTAATTTTATAGCTTCATCACAATAGAGATGTTTGTAGACCGCATCTTAGGTATTTTCCGTAACGAAAAAGCTATTCCATTCCTATCGTTCTTAATTGGGTTTGGTGTCACCATAATGTTATTTCACCGTCCAATTCCTACCAAGACCACACTATCGGTTCCAGTAGCGGATATTGAGGGCAAGACTGTTCCATTCAATAAGAAGTGTTATACCTATCACGCGGAAGATGCGCGATGTGATTTACCTTCTTTTAAATAAAGAAGATGGAAGGAGCTACTGATTTAAGTGAACTTATGGGATCAGGGCCAGTCCAAAATCCCAGCCTTCCCCAGTCAACTACTTTTTCACCAATTGTTACCGGCGGAACTGATCCTTTTGTAACGAATGGAATGTCAACTGGACAGAATCAGAATAAGCCAGCTGCTCAGCTTTATAGTCAGGCACATACGTTCAGCACGGTTCGGTATGCAGTGAAAAATCTGATGACTTACTTTGGATTTTTCTTAGCCGCTATGGTTATTTCCCTATCTACGCCTCGGTCTCTGATTCTGCAGTACATTCCTAATACCTATACTGCCGGAGGTGTACCATCATACCTGGGCGCGGCGATCCTTGCTGGGGTGGCAGTGGCTATTGGATATGTCGTGGGTACACTGGGTAGTTCCCTCATTTGAAGAGTACAGAACCTTCAGCAATCCATACTTCTTAATACACTTTTCAAGAAACTTAATACAATCATAGCAGGGTTCTGAGTTTAGAATCTTGCCCTGCTTGTTAATGCGTACAACTTTTAAAACACACCCACGAAGTTGTGAAGTGTCACCTAGACTTTTCACAGCTGCGCGTTCTGCATGTATAGTGTTGTTTGACCATCCGCATCCACGCGAACGCGAACCAACCCTATTGCGCGAACTCGCAATCTCCTTACCGTGCTTCTCGATAGTCGCATAATGCAAATGCGTATTCTGAAACACCGAAGAGTAATCCATTTGATTGAGACTTTAATATAACTTGCATTCATTAAAACAGATTCGTTTTCAAATACTAATGGAGTGGTTCTCCTTTCGCCGTATGTCAAAAGGATGGCAGAATGATCCGCCTGCAAAAGTTTATACCAATATCATGTTTGGACCAGGAATGTACTTATCTCCAGGGTTTGTAAAGTACCACAATATTACACACGTTATTAATTGCGCTTTTGACAAAGATAGCCCAAAATGGTTTCGCGAAAAGTATCCTGCCAATTATGTGTGCTTAGAAGCACTTGATAGCCTAGACGAAGACATTCTTAAATGGTACCCTAAATTTGAAGAAATATTAAATAGTTTCTTACGCGATCCTAACTCAAAGAATATATACATTCATTGCCAGTGTGGAATTAATCGATCAGGATTTTTAGCTCTTCTTTTCGTATGTAAACGGTTTAATTTTTCATTCAAAATGGCATCGGATATTATACTAAAACAGAGACCATGTGCACTCACTAATTCGTCTTATAAGGAGCAAGTTATTGAGTACATAACAAAAAATGAGATAATAATGTAATGGGAGATACAGGTGGAAATCCACTATTTGCAAACGCTAAAAGTGGTGGAGATATTGAAACTGAATTACTTGGACCATCATACAGTTATGCTGATAACATACCTGCACCATCATCTTTGGGCGTAGGAACAAATGGAACATTCAGTCAGATGGGAACGAACGTATCTGCGATTGGAACCTACGTTTCAACACTCATTGATGGAGATCCTCCTTTGGGTAATCAGTATTTTGTGAATACTGGCGGCACATGTACTGCTCCTGATGGTTCTACACAGTCACGATACAATTATGTAAATAACAAGCCAAGTGTAGGCGATTTATTACCTGCAAGTATGTCCGAAATTGGAACTGGAATACAAGGTCTGATTCCAGGAGTGATTGGAGATATTGAAAGTTTGAATCCTCTTTATTTAGTAAATTCCTTACTTGCAGATGCAGTTCCTGCATGTGAGTGTTACAAGTGTACAGTAACAGATGGCGCCCCAGCTCGATTACTGACAACGTCATTATCACCAGATTTTGATCCAAACGAGTGTACCCAGGTAGATTTATCACAGTGTTTGGCCTCTACAGAATCATTTGAAAATATGGGAGTAGGTGCGTTTATTCCGACCATTGTCGCAGGGGTAGCGTTAGTAGCTATTCTTATGTACAAGTAGTATTTTAAGGCAGTAAATTTGAAGTCTATAAATGGACAATATATTCCGAATAAAGAAGTCCAGGGATATTCGATCCAAGAAGACTGAGGTTATGGGAACACTGGATTCTATCCACCAGTCTGTTATTTCCACCATTAAGGAAGAAACATCAAATATTGAGGATAGTGAAAAGCATCTTGAAGAACTTAGTACAAAATTAAAAAATCTTGAATCATCTACAAATTTGAATGATATTTTAGAAGCATCAAAAATTCGTGAAGAATTAAAAAACCTTACAGAGCGATTAAGTTGCGAAAATCCATTAGAAGATTATTATCTAAAAAATGCCGATATTATTCTGAAGTATTATGGAACAGGGGATAAAGCGCAAAGCATTACGTGTTTACCTTCAGACGCTAATACTTTTGTAAAGTACTTATCTCAGTCGGCGGAAACAACTGCTCCTTCAAAGAAGAAGTTATATAATGAATACGTTACACGAATGAAACTGAATACCGGAGAAGCAATTGATGTTAAACAGGCTATTACAGAGCACTGCGATAAGTGTAATATTGCGCGTGAAGAAGTTTCTGAAGAAGGTATTTTAGTATGTCCAAATTGTGGATCTGAAGAGTATATGCTTGTAGTATCCGACTTCCCAAGTTTCAGAGATCCACCAAAGGAACGTAATAATTATGCATATAAAAAGATTAATCATTTGAATGAGATTCTGAATCAGTTTCAGGCAAAGGAGTCCACCATTATTCCGAATGAAGTTATGAATGAAGTTGTTCTGGAAATCAAGAAGCGTCGTATCCAGAATGTGGCAGAACTTACTGAAAAAGATATGCGCGAAATTTTAAAGAAGCTGAATAGATCAAAGTATTATGAGCATGCTACTCATATTATTTCTAGACTTAATGGTAACCCTCCCCCTACAATTACTCCTGAAATTGAAGAAAAAATAAGGACAATGTTCCAAGAAATTCAGGCTCCGTTCTTAATTTACTGTCCAGATGATCGAACTAATTTCTTATCGTATTCTTACATTCTGTACAAATTCTTTGAACTTTTGGAACTTGATGAGTACAAGGTATATTTTCCTCTTTTAAAATCACGCGACCGGTTGATTGCACACGACCAAATTTGGGCGAAGATTTGCGATTATTTGAAATGGGAATTTATTCGCAGTGTTTAGAAACCGAATTTACTTTATATTGAATAACATATCGTAATGAGTAGAACCTTAAGTATTATTGAAACATTTGTGGGAGCCGGTGGAGCTCATCTTGGATTTAAGAATGCAGGATTTGAATCAGTATTAGTGAACGATATTGATCCAGATACTATTAAGACACTTATTCAAAATAAGGTAGTTCGTGAACATCAGTGTCTCACTTGTCCGATCGAAGAAGTCACGGAAGATCAACTAAAGGGACTCAATCCTGATGTTTTATTTGGAGGAATTGTGTGCAAGGGGTTTTCAATGGCCGGTGTACGTAATCCTTTTGATGTAAGAAATTACCTTTACAAACACCAGCTTCGGCTAGTTTCTATCCTGAAACCCAAAGTTAGTGTCATTGAAAATGTGACGGCAATCAAGAACATGATTCTTTATCGAGAATGTGATGAGACGGTAAATACCTTCAGGGAATATACGCAGTTAAGTGATTTGAATAAGAATCTGAACGGCGAGAAATCAAGTAAACGTAAATCAAATGAGTCATACGCTGATTTGAATGTGGAAATTAATAAGAACAAGAAGAAGATGGATGAACTTCTGAAGAACATTGAAAAACATAAGTATTCAGTTATGGACGATATCAAGTCTGAATATGAGCGTTTAGGCTATACATTCTACGAAAAGATTCTTCAAACTGATAAGTATGGTGGGTACACGAATCGCAAGCGTATTATCATGGTGGCTGTAAGGAATGATATTGAAACCGTATACGAATTTCCTCCTGAATTGAATACTTCCAATACTCTGAACGATGCACTCAATCTAATTGATTATACTGGAATAAACAGGGCTGAAGTTGATGAAGATAACAAGCCAATGAAACATAATAAAAAGACAGTTGATCGATTCAAGTTGATTCCGGAAGGTCAAAATATTGCAGATGTAGTTGATGAATTACCTGATGAATTAAAAATTAGTGCTTTCTATTCACGAGGAAATACTCAGCGTCTTGATAGACATAAACCTGCACCGACTTTAGTTCCAGGACATAGTAACTTCCCAATTCATCCGTGGGAACATCGGTCAATTACAGTTCGTGAAGCGGCTACTATTACTGGATTTCCTATTGATTATAAGTTTCATGGATCTCATACGTCTCGGTGTATTCAAATAGGAAACGCAGTTCCTGTTCATTTGGCCTATGCTGTTGCTCTATCTATTAAGAAGTTGCTGGAAACTTAGACTTGATGAATTCAAACATCTTATCACCCATACCGCGATCACCAAAGTACTTGAAGAGCCTATCAAACTCTTCGGCCATGAACTTCTCTGGCTCCTTCGAACACTTGCGGTCATTGCAGCCTGCACATAGAGCATTGGCATTCTCTAGCGTAGACTGACCACCCTTCTCCTTGGGAACAAAGTGATCAATCTCGATGTTGCCTTTGGAACCACACAGCTCGCACTTATGACCACAACGCTTCAAAATCTCCTTTTTAATTTTATCAGTAAATGAGTGTGCCTTCGTAGACCCAGTAAACTCAGCATACTTCTCCAGATTCAGGCGAAATGGACCCTGCTTGGTTCCGCTACGATTATCCCAGCAACCCTCAGTAGTCTCGCACCTAAACTTCTCAAGAGCACGACCTGGATCGCCATAACTCATAACAATACTTCCATCATGGTTCCTCTTTGGACCGTTTTTCTTATTCCAATCTACGCCTCCGTCTTCTGCGACACGTTTGTTACAGAAGGCGGCAGCTTGTGGCTGTGTCCACCATTCATCGCACGGAAGTGAAAGTAGAAACTCCCTGAAATAGTACATCTGCGTACCGTTCTTGGGCATTGAAAACATCTTGTTGATTGCTGCATTGTAATTGTCCTGCATCTTTGGTATTAATGTATAACCATATTCAGATGAATGAATCCATTTTTCTATATAAAGGGCTTTCACATTATTTTCTTCATCAAGAACATATCAATGACTGTCAGCCGGTGGGGTTATCATCTTATTATAGATGCTGCCCGCTGTATGCCAAATAACATCCGTTGTGCCAATAATATTGAACGCTTCTCAAAGACCCTAGTTGACCGAATTGATATGGTGCCATATGGCAAGCCCCAAATTGTCATGTTTGGGTCAGGAAATAAGAAAGGATACACACTAGTACAGCTCATTGAAACCTCAAATATTACCGGTCATTTCGTAGAAGAGACGAATGATCTTTATCTCGATGTATTCTCCTGCAAGAAGTTTGATATTAATACCGTTGACGCTATTGTTCGCATGTACTTTGTCCCTGAGCATATTAAGAAGACTTACCTTGAACGCCACGCCGAGGTTCCTGATGCGCCTGGGTGGTAAAAATATGCTCTAAAATAATAGAAATGAAGATAGATAAAAACGATGAAAGGTATAGTATTATTAAACCTATTATAACTAAGAAAAAGGAAGTATTGAAAACAATCACGATAGATGGTCGTAACTTTTATTTCGAGTTTGGGTTTGATACGTGTGATAACGTAGGGCTGTGTTACGATTACGGTTGGAACGCTCCTGAAACATTTGAGATATGTTATTATGACACGCGAACTGGTTGGGACCAAATTAGAACATTTTTATAAGAAACTGTATAAAAATAACATTGTGGTGGATTTCCATCCCAATGTTGTATTTTAAGATTTTGTAATAACTTTAGTGTTCAGTAAGCATCGGCCTTACCTGGGCACGGTGCATGCTTATCTGAGATGAGAACGCAATCTCCATTTCCGCACTGACGGTATCCTTCTGGGCAGCTGGGAACGCGACGACTATCTGGGTTATCAAATCGCTCAAATACCCCATAAAAGTATACTAGAGCTAGGGCTAGTACAACAAGTGGAACAAAAAACTTCAACATTTATATTTAATCCTGTTTAGATTTTGGGGTGGCATCAGAAGGGTAAGTCGCATGTCCAACTGGGACACATCCTGACTGATTGACCCCTGAATCGGTAGATCCCATTACATAACCATTGGGGCACGTATTTCCAAAATTTGTGGCGAATGTCTCGACATATCCACGAACATTCAGCCAGTAGAAGCGCATAACTACCGACGTAACAACGGCAAATACTAGCATGTGAACTAGTAGAACGGTATTACGAGGAGAGCTGCGAGAAGGTAGAGTAACTAGAACTCCTGGAACAAATGCTACAAAGAGAAGAGCGGATATAATAGCACTCACGATATCCATTTATATTTACATATAGGATTTCTTCACCCAATTACGATCGGCCTTGAAAGTGCGAGAGCGACCCTTGGAAGTACGCTTAGTATAAGTGGCGGCCGCATTGAGCTTGCGGAAAGTAGAGAGGGACCCATATCGCTTTACTGCCTTCTTCAAAGCCTTGTGTCGAGCCGTCTTTCCTTTAGTGGCTGAATATCCTAGACGCACAAGCTTGCCTTCTTTTAGCTTACCAATACCTGGTCCGTGCTTATCCGTCCACTTGCCTGGTGCACCCATATCGCGAACACGTGCTGAACGAACATGAACGCCGCGCTTGGTTGTATACGCACGACGACGAATCGTGCGTCCACCCATAATCGGAACATGATTAGCAGCTACTTGAGCAATACCACTTCCGCCATCCTGAGCTGAACAGGACATTTATACCTTCTTTGTGAAAAAGCTAGGGCAGCACTTCTTGACCTCAGCTAGAGCAACACTGGCAACCTTTCCGACCTCAGCCTTAGCTAGCTTTACCGCCTCAATGACATAAGGAAGTGAAACATCGCACCAGGCTACGAGTTCAGTCTTCTTATCCTCAGGTAGCTGGGACTCACGAATAGCCTTCTTTACCTCCTCAACAACAAACTTGCCCTTATCTTCATCCGAACGATCAGCTAGAATTTCAACCTCGGCGATGGTCTTAAGTACGAAGGTCAGGAGCTCAGACTTATTTGCAAAATCTACTACAGCTGCGGTAACAACTGGCGCTACAGCTACAACTACATCAGGTACAGTAGGAGGAGTAGAAAGGTCTGACATTTTGTTACTACTTGACAATTATTCTCTAAATCGTAAACTCATATGAAAAATCATGTAAATATAAATGTTACGGTTAATTTTGAGTGCTTTGGCGTTTGCAGGAACCAAAGCACAAACTATGGGATACGACTGGAATGGATTTAGTGCATCTGGTCTCGGTTGCGGATCAGATTCAGGAGCGCTCAATGTAGGTCTCAGTCAGTCCCTGCCTCCTGGTGCTACAGGTCTGAAAATGAAACAGATCGCGTTTGCGATTTACGGATCCAACTCCCTCCCTGCGTTTATTCAGCTGGACGGAAGTACCGCTACTCCTCGTCTCTCGACTTCAAGTGCAGTGCAGTGTTGTGGTTCAGGATGTGATCTGGCTGTTCAAGTAGCTGCTGCAGGATACTCGTGGTACAACTCACCCTGCGGCCAGGCTCCGTGTGGTAACGCTAACAAATGGTACTATATGGACTTCTCTGGAACAGCGGTGGGAACCACGGAACAATCCGGTATTTATCAGGCAACCTTCTATAATTCTGGCGGATCTCAGATTGGAGCTAATATGATCAATCTTGGAGCCGGATCTGTATTTTTCATGTCATATACCGTTATCATTCCCTCTCCTACCCCAACTCCATCGTTAACAAAATCTCCAGTGTCGCCAAGTTTGACAGCTTCGGAGACTGCGTCTACATCAATATCTAGGAGTGTATCAGCCAGCGGATCAATAGACCCAACAGATTCTCGGTCGGTGACTGCGAGTCGGAGCACATCTCGCACCCAGTCGTCCGACGCTACTGACTCACGATCTTCAAGCAACACTATGAGTGTTTCTCGAGCTCCTTCAGTAACTGTTTCTCCATCGCGCGCTGCTTCACTCACTCAGTCTCAGTCTAGATCTGTATCTCCAGTGTCTTCATCCCCAACACCAACCCAGACGCCATACCTCCCATGGTTTCAGGGTCTAGTAGGATGCTGTCACAATTCTATAGACACCACTGCAGTCCAGGCTCTCAACGTTCTGACACCGTATCCTTTCCCAAATATGGGAATTAACCGAATTTCTATTCAATACTGGCCTGTCTCTGCAGGAACGGCGACGTTCACAATTGCGCTGATGGACGTGGCTGGTGGAAGTTTTCCAGGTTCAAGTATTCTGGCATCAAAGATGTTTTCAGTTGTGTCTCCAGGAAGTTTTCCAACCTATTCCCAACAGGTTGCAACGTTCACAGATCTTGATCCAATATCATCCTACGTTCTGGGAGGAGATGTAGAGTATGCTCTGGCGTTTTATAATGCCACACCAGGAATCATAGATCTTGTTTTGGGAGTTCCCAGTTTATCTCCCTACTTCTGGAATGGACTGATGACTGAGCCAACAGGGTCGTTCTATATGGTCGGAAATTCAGATCCTACTAGCGGAGTATGGTCGCAGTCGACATATATTGCGTTTGTAGCTGTAGGTGCTGGATCTGTAACATCCAGTTCTCCATCAATATCTATGTCCAGGACTTCCAGCTCCAGTATATCGGCAACGACTTCGTCCAGTGCCAGTGTCACAACCGCAGAGTCTCTGAGCATAAGTATATCTGCTACACCCCCTTCGAGTTTTAGTTCTAGCGTATCCGACACATCATCATCGTCTCAAAGTTCCACTGTTTCACCAACAACCGTAGTATCTCGAAGCACAAGCCTATCTGCTACCACATCATCAAGTTCCAGTTCCAGCGTTTCGCAATCAACATCTCCTTCTTCATCAGTCAGTGTTTCCATATCCGATAGCAATTCCATGACCATCTCTTCTATGGCAAGTCGGTCAGGGTCTGGATCGTCCACATTGAGCCAGAGCCAAAGCCTTTCTCTTTCAGCCACACTCGCCTCTACTCCTTCTATCAGCGCTATAACTTCGGATTCACCTTCCCTAACAATTTCCATTACTACCTCTCTAACCAGGTCTGTTGGAGTATCATTGTCCGAGTCTGGATCGTCATCGCTATCAATATCTAGATCTTCATCTTCAACTGAGTCCATGTCTTTATCTCCTACATCATCAACAACTGTAAGTTCTTCCGTTTTTCCGACTGCTAGTTTGAGTAAGACTGAATCTCCGAGCAATACTTCTAGAGCCACATCGTCTACGAGCTCCGATACAACCGGATCACCGAGTTTTAGCATGAGTGTGAGTATTAGTATTACATCATCCACATCAATTACACTAAGTCCATGTCCTCAAAGTTTCCAGCAGATAAGTAATACGACAATGTCGGCAACTTCCACTCCTCAGTTTTATACAACTGCATTCCCTACCGTAACTCCAACATACAGCCCTACCCAGAACGCCACTCTACCTATCATTGTGGTAGATGGTCAAGCTACAAACATGACCACCACGAACGCTCTAATTGGAGCCACACTTGCCCTCATTATTGTTGCCGTAGCTCTAGCTGCTGGACGGTATCTCCCTGCTGGTTGGGCACAACGATTTCGTCGTATGATCCCCCAAAAAACAATTGACGACTTCAAACGTGATCCATTGGGTTCGGTAACCGCGATGGTCAATGATCCCAAGAGTGTGCTCAAAAGTATCAAGATCCCTGATAGTGTAAAAAGTATTACAGATATGGTTCCCAAAGATCTCAAAGACAAGTTTGTTCCTGACAGCATTCAGAAATTAATAGCCCCATCAACAGCAACAGTTCCACATGTAGATGCAGATACTGTAGATGAGAAAACCGAACGCCCTTCCACTCCTGAGTCTCGTCGTGCACCACCTCCTTTACGTGTAGAACATGCTCCTGAACCCAAACAAGAAGTAGAGGAAGTTACAGGAATTACTGAAGATCTAGGAGTTATTTCTCAAACAACGAAGGAACCTATTATACGCCAATCATCATCTATTCTTCAGATAAATACCGAAGATCTGGCGGCAGTTCAAGCTTACTTAAAGCAGAAAGGAACTGATCACAAAGTTATTTCCTGAGAGTTTTCCGATGTTTTTTCAAAATGTGTGCTCGCATCTTCTTCATTCTTACCGAACATTTGGGACAATCTCCAACATCAGGAGAACAATAGTGGCAGTATGCAAAAAGTTTATTGCGGCGCGTCTGCATTCTGATTTTTAGGGCAAGAAGAACATCCTGGCTTTCCTGCCACCTTAATTTGGGAAGATACTGAGTAAGCATAAAGTCCAACAGCGAGCACAGCTAAAAGGATCATCCACCAGGCCATTTATTACTTAGATGTTGTTTTCTATTAATCATGACAACGAAGATTGTGTTGATAAAATATAATAGATGCCAGCAGGTCTTACAATCGATACCGATGCACCTGCTGGACCTGAGAAAATATCGGCTTTAAAACTGACGCCGGAAGAGGAAGCTGCGACTAAAGCTGCGTTAAAGAATGCTACACAAAAGTTATCAAATGAAGTTGCAGTATTGCGATATGCCATTAAAGTAAAGGGTAACACTGATCCTAAGGTTGCGAAGATGTTAGAGAAAAGGGTAGAAAAGTTAGGTAAAGCTCGTAGCGGATCTTTCTTTGAGGTTGGTGGTAGGACTAAACGCCGTAAGAATAAGAAACATTCGCGCAAACATAAAACACAGAAACGTAAATAAAGGACTTAAATACTGTTGATTATTTATAATAAATGGAATACGAAAGTGAGCGTGCTCTTGCCGAAATTGATATAGAAGATGCTAAATCTAAAGCTATGGATGAAGTTGAAGAACATACCTTCAAAGCAGATCCTCTTTGGATTGAGCCGGCCGATACAACTGGACTTCATGGTATTCAAATAGATGAGGTTCCGGAAGGACAGTGGATTAGTGGTGGTAAGACTGGTACTGGTCCCAAGGATGAGCCAATGGCGAGTTCAACGTATGATCACGATCTTCCAGCTTTAGTTAAGAATGGTCCTAAGGAACTTCCAGCAGTTCCAAGTACTCCAGTAGGAAAGCTGACGGCTGCGGATACCGATAAGATGATTAAGGCTCGTACCGGTCCTACCGATGAAGATCTTGCGGATATGTTGAATTCGACAGTGCTTGATATGTATAAGCGAATGGAAGGTGGTCTTTATTCCAAGGAAAATCTAATTAAGGCTTACAATGGCTTTCATAGTAGTTGAGTATCTAATATAGAGTTATGGGTATCCCCTTTTATTTTGCAAGTTTAATTAAATCTCATCGTGGAATCACAGATGCCGTAAGGCGTGGAACTCCTAAAGAAGTGGATGTTCTTGGTGTAGATTTCAATTGTTTAATTCACCGTTATCTGAAAGATGAAGATCCTGTTCAATCTGTGGTCGATGCATTCGATTACATATTGAATCATATTTGCCGAGCAAAAATTGTTATTATTGCTCTTGATGGGCTGGTACCTTACGCCAAAATCGTCCAGCAGCGGTACCGTCGTATGAGAATTAAAGACGAAGCTCAAACTGGAACTTTTGACCGAAACCAAATTTCACCAGGAACGCCGTATATGATTGAACTTGAAAATGCTCTAGCTGCCAAGTTTCCTCAAGCTATTTTGTCCAGAACATCTCAGCCAGGAGAAGGAGAACATAAACTGATGCTGGAACTCGACCGTATTCCTGAAATTCAGCGTCAAAGTGTATGTATTTACGGTCTGGATGCGGACCTTATCCTAATCTGTCTGCAAAACCGCGAACTCACAAAAAATGGAGGAATGACACTGCTTCGTGAAAGTGCAGAATTCAATGATCCGTCGCTAAAAGCTGCAGAGTTTGCTACTTTGGATATTTGGGGATTGGCTCGTGAAATCCCAATTAAAATTCATCAGTATGTTGCCCTCTCTATCATATGTTTCGGCAATGATTTCATGCCCAATTTAGGAATGTTTTCGCTTCGTGAAGATGGGTATAATCGTGCGCTGCACTTATATGCCGATGCCAAGAATCCTGATCTGTATACTCCACAAGGTCGCCTTGCATTTTTGAAAGTTGCTGCGTCCCAGGAAATGGGCGTGTTCAAAGAACGTATTAATTTGAGAAAGCGACCGGAAGAGAAGGGTGTTTTGGGAAAAGAACAATCTAAGTTTTCTCGAAAGTATGGATTGCATGTTCTTGATGGAGTTTTCGATATGAAACCAGTCGTAGAAGCATATTGGAAGACTTTTCACTGGACAATTGATTACTTTATTGAAAGTTCACCAATTAACTGGGACTGGTATTACCCCTATGCAGATGCGCCACTAGTGTCTGATATCATAAAATACACAGAAACTAATATTGAAAATGGCGAACTCAACTATACTGTTGTGGATCAGTTGCAATTTATTATGCCGAAGAGTTCTTTACGTAAGGCGCGTAAACTCGTAAAGTATCCTGATGAACTCCATAGCGAAACTCGCAATCCTTGGATGAAACGACACGACTGGGAAATGAAGCCGCGTATTTCACTTCCTTGGCCTAATGTCTTAACGAAAATTTCCCAAATTTTAAACTAAATCCAACATTAATTGGTTTGTTTGTATAGATGGCCTGTTGACTAAATGGACTCGTAAATTTACCTACTGGAGCAATATTTTGCAAAACGTCTGCCTCAGGAATGGTAATAGTATTTATTGACACGTCTCGTAAATTCCAATACTGCATATTTATCTTCATCATTTCCTGAACATTTCGCATCTGAATAAATCCTTCTCCTCCGCCTTCTTTACCCCAGTTTGCCATCAAATAATTTAAATACCTCTTTCTAAAATCAAAAAGTGATGTTTTTTCAGAATTCATTTTAATAGCTGCAATACACTCACTTACACTGGATTGAACAGGTTTATCAAGTCGTCTGTTTACCGTATTATGTGCTCGAGCAATAAAGACAAATAATTCGTTACGACTTGAATTCCATTCACGATTATTTACGCTATATGATTTGAACATATTCGTAAAATGACTCTTGCAGCTTGGACATGATATAGTCTCCGCAAAGAGTTCAAGAAACTTTGTTACGATAGATCTATCTACAGTAGACGGATTTTCAGGATAATTTAATGATATTGAATGAAGAGTCATCCAACCCATCGGACCCCATATAGCTGTCATTCCAGTTATTTATTAAACCGAAACGAATCCAGCCAATACGGCGCCTTTTAACATTTCACGCTTGAGTTTTGCTGGGGTATTTGAATTCTTCAGTAATTTATGTTTGATAACCAGGTCATCTACCTGTTTATCTGACATCTTTGAAATACGGTGTTTAATTGTTTTCCGATGGCGGCTTTCTCCTCTACCGGTAATAAGACGTATAGTATGTTTCCTTTTTAATGGCGGAGACTTTGCCGGATCAGATACTGCTTTTAGAACTATCTTCTGAGTCTTCTTTAACACGCCGCGTGGGAATGTCTTCATGGTCTTAGCGTTCTTTCCCCCAGTTGTTGTTGATAGGGGTGGTGGAATTTTCTTTGTTTCACTATCAACTTTTGTGATAATTAGGTCACTCATCTCTTATTACAAAACGAATAAATAGATTTACGGAGAACGTGATTCAAACAAGTACCATGGAGTGGGACGCAATTTCCACTTATTTCAAGAACAATGGCGTTCATAAACTTGTAGAGCATCAAATTGAGTCGTTTGAGGACTTTATTCGGAACAAGCTCCCACTCATTGTGTGTTCTACTGCTCCAATTGTGGTTTGGCATGAACAGGATGAGTCAACAAAGAAGTATAAGTACGAGTTCCGTCTTTCATTTGAGAATATTAGTTACATCAAGCCGCGTATCCAGGAAGCCACAGGGCGTATTAAGCCGATGTTTCCCCAGGACGCACGTACTCGTAACTTTACATATTCTGCCCAAATGTTCTGCGATATTCGATTTACTGTTCGGTCATACAAGTCTCCTACATACGCAACTTTCGAAGAGGAAGTTAAAGTATTTGAAGGCGTATCTCTCGGCAAGATTCCAGTGATGCTTGGATCGTCACTGTGTATCATGAAGGATTATCCACTATCAAAGGAGGAGATGGGCGAATGCACTTACGATCCATTTGGATACTTTCTTATCCACGGTTCAGAGCGTACTATTCTAAGTCAGGAGAAGGTAGCTGATAATCAGATCATGATCTTCTTCAACAAGAAGACATCATCAAAGTTTGGATTCTCTGCCGAAATGAAATCGCTACACGAATCATTTACTACGCCTCCAAAGAAGCTTGAGATTCGAATCAGTTCTAAGTTCAATGGATTTGGCTATCCTCTCACTGCATGCGTTCCTCGTTTCCGCGAAGATATTCCTTTGATGGTTTTGTTCAGGGCATTTGGACTGGAGTCTGATCAGGAAATTGCTGAACTCATTTGGGGCGATTCTCCAGATGAAACTCATCTTGATATGCTTTCGGCATCTTTTAAGGAGTGTTCAGACATCAAGATTTATACTCGCGATGATGCTATTGAATATCTCACCCATCATCTTCAGTACGGCACTACGTCAGAAGACAAGAAGGGGTATGTTCGCTCTCTTCTGGAAACTGAGTACTTGCCACACGTACGGTTTGGTGGAGAGAAGGCACCTATCAAGACTCTCGAGGCACGCAAGATGATTCTAACTGCTTGGATTATCAGGAAGCTCATTCTCACGGAGCAGGGTATTATGAAGATTGATGATCGCGATGCTTACCCCAACAAGCGCGTAGTCACAACCGGTGCCCTACTAACACACTTGTTTCGTCAACTATTTCAGAAGGTGTGTAAAGATATTCGCTCCAAGTTCGTGCACGAAGTTAATAACGATACCTGGAAGAAGCGTGAAGTTCCTCGTCCTCTCGAAGTCTTGAATATCAATAATTTGTACAAGATTCTGAAAGTTTCGACCATTGAGGGAAAGTTGAAGCAGGCGCTAGCTACAGGTAACTTTACGGTCCAAGGTCTTGGTACTACATCTACAGCGTCTACTGCGACGAAAGTGGGAGTTTCCCAGGTTCTGAATCGTCTTTCTTATTCTGCGACTTTAAGCCATCTGCGCCGTATTCAGACTCCAGTTGAGAAGTCAGGTAAGCTTTTGGCTCCTCGTAAGCTACATGGAACATCGTGGGGATACGTTTGCCCAGTAGAGACTCCTGAGGGCCATTCAGTAGGTATTGTGAAGGGTATGTCTATGCTTACGTCCGTGACTCAGCATACCTCTTCGCTTGTAGTCCTGTCTGTTCTCAACGAGTTGTCACATGAGATGACGTGGATTACTAATATGCGTAATCACAAGGGAACTGCAGTTTTGGTAAATGGTGTCATTTTGGGATATACTCCAAATCCAAAGGCTGTATATGATTATTTGAAGAAGAGCAAGCTTTCGTTTCGACTCCACCCACATACTGGAATTACATGGAGGATTCAGCAGAATATCATTAGTGTAGAAACTGATGGTGGTAGGTTTGTTCGTCCCCTGTTTCGAGTAGAGAATGGTAAGATGCTGCCATCACCCTCAAATCCGTTAGAGTGGAACGATTGGGTTAAGTCTTGTATTGAGTACATTGATCCTGCCGAAACTGAAATGATTAAGGTTGCAATGTTCCCTCAAGAAATTACGAACCATACTCATTGCGAAATTCATCCTACCTTGATTCTGGGTCATATGGCTTCGAGTATTCCATTCAGTGATCATAACCAATCTCCTCGTAATACCTACCAATCAGCTATGGGTAAACAGGCTATGGGCATCTTTGCTCGTAACTATGCTAAGCGCCTAGATAAGAACGGTTATATCCTATGCTCACCTATGCGTCCATTCGTTGAAACTCGTATGATGAATATCCTGAACACTCACGAAATGCCTTCAGGTGATAATGTGATGGTAGCTATTGGAATTTATGGAGGATACAATCAGGAAGATTCGGTCATTCTAAACAAGGCTTCAGTAAATCGCGGTCTATTTCGAACTCTGTATTACACCATCTACAAGGATGAAGAGCACCGCAACGTTTCATCAGGCAAGGAAGAGAAGTTCGCCAAGCCTCGTCGCGAAAATACTCGTGGATTCAAGATTTCAGCGTACCACGCAATCCAAGATAATGGTGTCCCAGCAATGAATTCATACATCAAGGAGAACGATGTTATTATTGGTAAGGTTACAAGCTTGAAGTCTGACCCAAATGGGTATGCTTTCCGCGACTCGTCGACTGTGCATCGTAGCTCAGAGACTTGCCGAGTAGATGGAGTTTGGAATGATAAGAATTCAGATGGGTACCCATTCGTTAAGGTTCGTGTAGTTTCGGAACGTGTTCCTGAAATTGGAGATAAGGTAAGCTCTCGACACGGACAGAAGGGTACTTGCGGTATCATTCTGAATGAGGAAGATATGCCTTACACTGCTTCTGGACTCCGACCTGATATTATCATGAACCCACATGCAGTTCCTTCACGAATGACTATTGCTCAACTTATGGAAACTATGTATGGTAAAGTGTGTACTGAGCGTGGAACTCTTGGAGACGGTACACCTTATTCACACCTGAAAGTTGCGACAGTGAAGGAACATCTACTTGATCTTGGAATGCATCCTTATGGAAATGAGATTATGTATAATGGTCAGACAGGTGAGATGATGGAGGCTGAGATCTTTATGGGACCTGCTTTCTATCAGCGTTTGAAGCATATGGTGATTGACAAAAAGCATTCGCGTGCTCGTGGTCCAATTGTTTCACTCACGCGTCAGCCTTGTGAGGGTAGGTCGCGTGACGGTGGTCTTCGTGTTGGAGAAATGGAACGTGATTGTATGATCTCGCATGGTGCAGCAATATTCACCAAGGAACGACTTATGGATGTGAGTGATCCATTCACGACTGGATTCTGCAAGACTTGTGGAACTCTAGCAGTCGTAAATCCTGTAGATAATGTATACCATTGTGGAAGCTGTGGAGTAAGCACAAATTTCGAGATGAAAACTATTCCTTATGCAGTAAAGTTGTGGTCTCAGGAACTTGAAGCGATGCATATCGTTCCTCGAATGGTATTTGAATAGAATTAAATACTCGTGATGATTTTCAAGGATATTATTAATTGATATGTACAAGTACTTTATTGAACTTTTAGGAACTACAACTGTTTTGTATGCCAAACTTTTAACTGAAGCTAATCCTACTGTCATGGGATTAGTATATTTTTCAACGTTAACAATTGCCTATAACGTAACTTCCGGATACTTCAATCCTCTTTATGCATTTGCAGCCTATGCTGTGGGTCGAGTTCCATTTCAGGAAATGATGTATAATATCCTGACACAGATTATTGCTATGGGATTAGTTATTATATCGTTTACTCCAATAACAACTTTCATGAAGCAGGGATAATATATCCAAATGAGTTTGTATCTCTATGTTATTGACCCAAATCATCGTGATCGCCAGCGCATTCATGTTCAAAATCGACGCCCAACCGATTCTGGCGTAGATCTTCTTTGCCAAAATACTTATCTCAATTTTAGCAATCCTAATAGAAATCTACCGCCACATCTCGGTGTTGAAATGAAGACTGGTGTTATTGCAGCAGCTATGGATGCTGCAGGAAACCCAGCTCCTTACCTTCTTATTGCTCGTTCTTCTACATCCCTAACTCCACTGCGTATGTCGAATCAAATTGGACTTGCGGATGCCGGATATCGTGGTGAGCTTATTGCACGTGTAGATTGTTTGGATACGTCACTTCAAAATTATACGGTTGAAATGGGACGTCGACTCTTTCAGATCGTTCAACATAATTGGCTGCCATTCAATAATATTGTTTTTGTAGATTCTGCTGAGGACTTACCTGCTCCTCCTGATAATCGCGGCGGCGGCGGATTTGGGTCTACAGGGAACTAACCTCTTAAAACTACGTCTCTTTAGCATAGTGGTAGTGCGTGTCATTTGTAGTAAACTTACTATGACAAGGTCGCGTGTTCGATTCACGCAAGAGGCACATTCGAGACTCAAACGATGTTTCGAATGAGCACTAGCGATATCGCATCATGAACAACAGCTCCCCAGTATGCAGTGTACAATGTAGTCTTGAATCCAAAAAACATTGCCAAAATGAGCACAATTGACCGCAGAAAAGTATTAAGGATGGGGTTCGCGGTCGGAAAAAGTAGAGCGTCCATTTATTCTAGTAATTTTTTTTGTTGCAGTATAGCATAAACACAAAATGGGTGGCGGACTAATGCAGCTTGTCAGCTACGGTGCGCAGGACATCTACATCTCCGGCAACCCCCAGATTACGTTCTGGAAGATTCTATACAAGCGCCACACGAACTTCGCCGTAGAGTCTATTGAGGTTACCTTCAACGGCCAGGCGGACTTCAACAAGCGCGTAACGGCCGTAATTAACCGTAACGCCGATCTAATGTACAAGACCTATGTACAGGTTGTACTACCCCAGATTGATGTTTCATCATCGACGCAGCTCGGCGGCACATCCGCTGGCTTCCGCTGGCTCAACTACATCGGCCACCGCCTAATCAAGCAGGTCGAGCTCGAGATCGGCGGCCAGCGCATTGATCGCCAGTATGGTGACTGGATGCAGATCTGGACGCAGCTCTCCACGGATGCCGGTAACATAGCTGTACTCGACAGCATGATCGGTAATACGCACGACCTAGTTCTAATGAAGCGCTCAAACGGCATTGCCCTAGACACGACCTGCTCGTCCACAGAGACGACGATCAGCTGCATTCCTCGTGCCGGCTGCCCTGCCAAGACGTTGTACATTCCTCTCCAGTTCTGGTTCTGCCGCAACCCTGGTGTAGCGATCCCCCTAATTGCGCTACAGTACCACGAGGTCCGCGTCAACGTCGACTTCGAGACGTGGCAGAACTGCCAGTACACCGAGGGCATCGCCGGCTCACCACTTGCAGGCAATGCGCAGTCCCTAGCCGCTGCCTCTCTATACGTTGACTACGTCTACCTCGACACGGAGGAGCGCCGCCGCTTCGCGCAGCAGTCCCACGAGTACCTCATCGAGCAGGTACAGTACACTGGTGCGGAGTCCATCACGAGCTCATCCAACAAGGTTCAGCTCAACTTTAACCACCCAGTCAAGGAGCTCCAGTGGGTAGTCCAGCGTGACTCATTCGTTGACTGCTCAACCGCTGGCTGGCTCGCGTCAATTGGTGGTGCGCAGCCCTTCAACTACTCCGATGACTTCTCAACGGACGGCCTCATTACGTCACTCCTAGGCCAGTCTGGTCGCGCGACGGCTGGTTCAACTCCCTCCCAGGCGACTGCTGTTCTTGGACAGGGTGCGACGCAGGCCGCGACCCAGTACGGCGCTGAGCTGGCTGACTCATATGGCGTTGCTGAGTTCGAGTCTGGTGTCAACTACCTACTCGCGAAGGTCATCCTAGACTCCGGTGTACGCTGCGAGGGTAAGAACCCTGTTGAGGTTGCCAAGCTACAGCTCAACGGTCAGGACCGCTTCACGGAGCGCGAGGGCTCATACTTCGACAAGGTACAGCCTTACCAGCACCACAGCCGCTCACCTTCCACCGGCATTAACGTGTACTCCTTTGCGCTACGCCCTGAGGAGCACCAGCCTTCTGGAAGCTGCAACTTTTCTCGTATTGACAAGGCCACGCTACAGCTCACGGTCTCACTCAACACGGTCACTGGCAGCCGCACGGCGCAGGTACGCGTCTACGCGCTCAACTACAACGTCCTCCGCGTCATGTCAGGCATGGGTGGACTCGCGTACTCCAACTAAGCGTAGAGTGTGTTACTTTGGTATTCACCGTAATTCAAACATAATAAAAACCACAATTGAACTTCAATACTGAATTTCAATTATGTTATACAAATGAGAGATATGCCGCTAAATCAAATTAAAACACAAAAGGTAATGTATGTTGATGATGTATCACATGTAAACTTGGTAACTAAAACATTTTTATTGTACAATAATAATTGTGAAAATAATATTTTATTTATAGGTGGCTGTCGTATGACCCAATTTGCGTTTTACTTTAATAATATAAATATTCCTCATTTGAAAAGAAATATTTATATGATTTATGTTCCTGACTGGAATGGAAAGTTTGATATTATTCCAAAAAATACAATAAAAAAAATAGTGGATAATACTGATTTGTTTATATGCGAAAGTGTCCAAAAGTATGATATACTTAATACTATAAGTCATCTTGATGTAAACTTTTTTAAAGAGTTTGGAATTACCAATAAGCCGATATTTATGCTTCCAAATTTAGAATTACGAATGTACCATCATACTATTATGCATATTATTAAGAAACCTATTCATGAAGTACATTCAAAATTTCTTCATTCAATGAAGTATTTGTGCGAGCATATTGATTCTTTAGGATACAAACCGGTATCTGATTTCATTCAGCGTAATATTTCTAAAATAAAGTTATTCAATACTCATAGTCATCCAAGACGGTTTTTAATGCTGTTGCTTTTCAAACATATGATGTTAAAAGCAGATATTTCACTTAACTTAGAGTTTTACAATGAGATGAACAAATATTCATTTATAGAAGGACACGAAACACCAGTATGTCAAAAAGATGTAGATTTATATAACATTAAATATAATTGTATTATTAGCGATAATACTGTATTAGAAGATCCAAATGCATATATCAATCATATTCACCCTATAGAACCTTATGAATTCGTAGAAACTGATGAATTTATTATATTTTAGTCTATAATAAGCAAATGATAATTCATACACATTTTGAATCATTGGAAGGTCATCTAACAAACGATTATATCCGCCTACTTGATTTATGGAAGAAAAGTTGGGAAAACATGGGATTTACGGTTGTTATTACCGATAAAAAGTATATTTTAGATAGAATGTCAAGTGATATTGTGAATAGATTCTGTAAGAATGTAGAATCTTTTCCATCAGTAAACTTTAAGGGATTTGACAGAGCATCATTTATGCGATGGGTTGCAGCATATTTGGTTGCATCTGAGTTTAATCAATCAATATGTACTGCAGAACCTGATGTAATTAATTATACATTAAGCATTGATGATGTACTTAAATACACTCCTAACAAATTTAATATTGCTGATCGCGACGGCTGTCCCACATTCACTTACACAAGTAAAGAAATGTTAGAAATTGTAATAACAATGATATCAAATCATAAGTTCACTGATAATGATCATTTTATGGGACGACCTCACCTTTCAGATCAAGATTTCATATGGCGGTACTGTTCAACATTAGATTGGTATAACAGCATTCCAGAACTTATTGGAAGCGTATTTAAGACTGCAGGATGGGAAACTATGAAAATGGTACATTACGGAACTCCATTCTTTATTGAGAAAGGTATAGAAGTTCGCAACAAACCTAAAGCCACTTCTATACTTGAACTTCGAGCAATCTAAGTTTTCTTGTGTAAAATAACACATGATGGAAATTTATCATAAAATGTTGAAAGCGGTGTATCTTTATCTATATAAGTAGACGCATTGATTATCAGGGTATTTTTTGTTATGTTTCTATACATATATCTCCAAAACGCATAGTTTGATTTATCAGAACTCAACATATCAAATATCATTTGAGTAATAGCTAAGTCATAAGCTACATGTCCGTATTCAGGAACTAGTTTTAATATATATGAATCAACATGTCCAAGTAAATTTGTGAACATTGGATCACCAGTTTTATAAAACGCTACTCCATTAATGTGTAAGAACATACTCTTATCATCAATTGATAATTCCATATTACCGTCATAACATGCTCCAGAAACTAAGAAGGTTCCGGAGTATTGTACATAATTTATACATGCCAAAGCCCAGTTTTGACTTAAAGTACAATCAGATTCAAGTAAGAGAACTGTGTTATATTTCGATGCATAATACATTGATTTCAAAAACATTAAATTTGGACCAGATGTAAACCCGTACTTTGGTATTGTTTTAATATTATCTTGAGCAGACCCTTGTATATATATGTCATCGTTTGGATGTATATTTAGGTTAATAATATCTACAGAATTGAATTTTTTAGAAGCTAGGTTTACAAAAGTATCAAGTTTATCTTTTATTGAGGTATAGTAGTATTTATTCAGTACTAAAACACAGTCTAATGGAACCTTTTCTTCGATTGTACTTGTCATGTTTTCCATAAAGATATCAAATTTTGAACTTTCAATTTCTGCAAGCGTAATGCATATAAAAACAGCTTCTAGTTTATTTAAAGATAAATTTGAAATATTTTTAGTCGTATTTATTTTTTCATAGATTGGAATCTTATATATTCGGTGTGTATGAACTGGTCTATATATCTCATCTTTATAAATATTATATTTGGGTTGAGGTACTTGTTCAGTTGGAGTTGCTTTTTTTAATGCAGCAACAATATTAAAATGTCTCATCTCATCAACTTGATATTTAATCGGTAAATATATATAGTAAATAATGCATACTTTACGTGAGTGGCAACAACTGCGTAAAGATAAAAATGATCTAATTATCAATGCTTCAAGTATAGATGCTCTTGATTCAATACAACCTTTTCCTATCGGCATGTACTACCGTTATTTAGATTACGAAGAGACAGAAACTCAAATAGGAAATCATGAAAATCTTGTTTGGTGTGGATTTAAAGAAAACACTGATCGTCTAAGAAGACCATCTCCACTATTTTACAATAGAAAGAAGATCGTTGTAACATTAAAGTCAAACGGAATTCAAAATAAAATGAAAAGTAATTCGGAATACTATTCCGAATTACCCAATTACAAGTTTGTTGTGAGTCCTGAAGGAAACGGTATAGATTGTCATAGACATTATGAAGCCCTGATTGCAGGTTGTATTCCAATTGTAGAGTATAATGAGCGTATAGTTAATCTTTATAAAGGATGTCCAATTATATATACCAGTAAGTATAGAGAGATCACACCTGCTTTTCTCGAACAGAAGTATCTTGAGATGATTGATACAAAATATGATTTTTCAAGACTTTTTATTTCATCCTATTCTCCTGATCTTCAGAAGGTCATAAAGACAAATGGGAACTTCTGGACAAATCTTATCCTAAAAAAGATTAAGTGGGATATTAAGTAAATGCCAAATCACAAGACACAGAAGGTAGGTAGCCGCCGCAAGGTTTGGAACGGAACCGCTGAAAAGACTTCTGGAGGCCTTACACGTAAAGATTTAAAGCAGAATAAGTATGGTCGTATTGTGAGTGTAAAGCGAAGCATTCGTGGCGGCGCTATGTGTGGAAATGGAAGCGAAGATAAGTAAATAATTTACAGCCATACCAAGAAGTATAATCGGCCTATTCGTATAGTTGGTTAGTACACGAGACTCTGAATCTCGTAACCTAGGTTCGAATCCTGGATGGGCCAAAAGGATTTTAAACTAAGAACCCTTAATTTAAAAATGAGTGTTATTAAATACAACGGTCAAGCAGAACAGGATAAATTTGTTCTTAATGTCATGAAACATAAACAAAATGGTTATTTTTTAGAAATAGGTTCATATGATCCTGTTCATATTAATAATTCTTATATTCTTGAAAGTTCTTATAATTGGAAAGGTATTATGATTGAATACGATGCATATCATTTTCCAGGATATAAAACTCACCGTCCAAATAGTGTTCATATACACTCGGATGCAACAAAGGTTGATTACAAGGCTTTATTTGAGTCAAATAATGTTCCAAACCACATTGATTATTTGCAAATAGATCTAGAAGCAGATATGGGAACTACAATTTCAGCTCTTGAAAAACTAGACAAAGAAGTTATGGATAACTATAAGTTTGCAGTAGTAACATTTGAACATGATATTTATCGTACATCAAATAATAATACTCGTGGAAGGTCACGCGATATATTTATAAAGAGAGGATATTATCCTGTATTTCTCGATATACATGATATGGTAAATTCCCCTTTTGAAGACTGGTATGTTCATCCTGATTTAGTTGATATGAATTACATACGAGATTTAAAAAGCCGTAATCAAAAACATTATAGAACTATAAATATTATAAGAGGATGGAATATCAGTATATCAACAATTAATTGGCGAAATATCGAATACAACTAATCAAAAGGATTTTAAACGAAGAAAACTTAATTTACAAAATGCCGGACTTTATTGTGGAAGCGAAGACTGTCCAAACTGGCGCTGTTCGCACACTCACTGAGGCTCTCAAGTGTATTCTCGTAGAGATGTCACTAATTTTTGACAAGGATGGAATTCGCATGGTTGCTATGGACAACACTCGCACAGTTCTAGTTCATTTACGCCTTCATGCTGACAAGTTCGAGAAGTTTGGATACAATCACTCTGCCCCAAAGTTTGTGATTGGAATTAATACCGACCACCTTCATCGCATTCTGCGTACTGCCACCAATGATGATACCATAACTTTTTATGTCGATCATGCTGATCCAAATACTCTAGGTATTCTTCTAGAGGATGGTGAGAAGAAACAGGTAACGCGCTACAAGCTCAATCTACTTGATCGCGACGAGCCAGATATTCAGTTACCTGAGACTGATTTCTCTACTGTGTTTACCATGCCATCTCTTGACTTCCAAAAGATCTGCCGTGATATGTCTCTACTTGGAGCTAAGACGGTAGAGATCAAGAACGTATCTTCAAGCCTAACGTTTGGATGCAAGGGTCACTTTGCATCTCGTACGACGATCATGGGCGATTCAGAGAACGAGTTCAGTATTCGTAAGAGGGATAATAACGAGATTGTAACTGGCAACTTTTCACTTCCTCATCTAGTTCTGTTTACCAAGTGCACCAACTTATGCAATAACTTGGAGATCCAGATGAAGAATGATTGGTTTATGCTAATTCGTTATGTTGTGGCAAATCTGGGTGAAATCAAGCTGTGTCTAATGCCTTGCTCTGCGTAACTTTAGCAAGTACATATCCACATAAAACTTCAAATAGTTTTAGTGCAGTGTGTTCTATCGAGTTTCCTGATCTGAACAACATCTCAAAAACAAAGAAGCGTGTATTGAAAATATATTGTAATAATTGGTATCCTACTGTAAGAACTAATACAGTAGGATAACGAAATCCGATATAACCCAATATAACGTGAATAATCACATATATTGGATGTTTTTCAAAGATCATAATTGTATATTATTTATACTATAAATATAGATCGATAGCTTAGAAATGAGTTCAAGACCAAAACAACCAACCGCTATAGTTTCGGCTATAATAAAATGTATGGTAAATTGTCTTGGATCTATACGAAAAATATCCCTGATAATTTCGTAGAATGGAGGATCCTTATTCGTTAATTTATGTTCGGCGACAAAGACTACACAAACTTTCAGAAAAATATGCTGTAACCAAACAATAACTAAGAAGACAAATACCAGTATCTGCAACCAAGTTACTGGATATAATGTATGTGAAATAATACAACACACGCCAACTGATACGCAAACCATAACGTGACATACTCCTAAAATATAACCCAATACTTCACCGTCTGTAGATAACCATGAATATAAAAATGTTATTAGTTCTCTAAAATATCGTTCATACCTTTGTATGGTTAATTCCATTATAGTGTTTGCGTTTTACTTTACATAAAACAATACGCAAAAAAGATAATGGATTATATTTATGCTACGCTTTTAGGTATAAACACTAAAGTGTATGACGATCTTGTAGATAATAGTATAACAGATAATCCAATGATCTTAGAATCATTAAAAGGAATAGAATGGATTTTATTAACTTTATTATCATATAACGATTTCAATTTTACCTTCGTAAACTTTCTTGTGAACTTGTTGAATTTTCTTGCAAATAATGAAGCATGGAATGAGCCGTATGAAAAATCAGTATTGATTCTTTATCCGATTTTTCTTATGATAAGTTTTCACACTATTAAAAGTATTAATATTTTCAGTATTGGTTATATACTGTGTTTCATTTCAGTAATGTTTCTAGAACCATTCATCATAAGTGAAAAAAATGGATACGAAAAATTAATATCTAGAAGTGTATTATCTCTGCTTTTATTTATTGGTATAATTATCTCCCCATACTTTGATATATCTCCAAGCATTTTGAAATTTTCATATAATGCATTAGGCTATGGACTAACATCTGTTTTATTTCAAATGTACTTTATTATGACGCGTCCTATTGTGTGAACGTTTATTCTTACGAAACGTCCGTCTCTTTTTAGCGCCGCTCTTCTTAATAGGTATACCTATATCTTCAACAAAATCCATAGAGCTTCCTAAGTTATTCCATGGAACATACTTGTATTTGGTGCACTCAGGAAATATGTTTGCAATAAAGATCTTATTGACATTAGAACCAGGTATAGCTTTACGATCTCCCTTTGTCTTTGCAGGATTTGCCATTCCTGGTAAGCGCTGTGATCCTAAGAAGAACATTCCAAAATATTCCATGTGTGGATTTGGAGCCCATCGCGATCCTCGTACTCTGAAATATGTCGAATGTTCTCCGCCAGTTGGAGGTTCTACAGGAAGATTGATTACAGATTCTCCAATAACTTTTTGAACTTCTGCATCTAACTTGAATTTATTTACAATGTCCCATAAATCAGGTGACTGGTAAAATGGCCAGGTAGCAACATTGCGTTTATTATCACTTATAGAAACACCTCCATATGTTGACCGAATTGAATCTAGTGTGCTAGTCTTATCACCCCATCCTGGATGGACCATAATACCTGGAGGTATATCCGTAACTGTATCACCAACTAATGTTCCAACCGATTCAATACGAGTCAACGTAAAATTACCGGCATTTTTTACCAAAAATTCCTGATTGTACAGGTCTTTTGCAGATGGCGACACAATTTTTGGAGAACCGTATGAAATTACGTGGACTTGAAGTACATTTGGAAATTGCGACTTGCACAATGAAAGAATAGTTCCGGCTAACTCGGATTCTGCACCACCTTTAGAATGACCGAAAACAAATATACGTGTACAGTTTGGCGATACTTCTTTAATACCTGAAATTATCTCTCCAAAAATCTCGACGATTGGAGTAACAAAGGATTTTGCGACCATTATTCCAGGAGGAGCGGTAGTAATAGACTGAATTTCTTTTGCTAAATCACCTGGAACTATTGAACGTAGATTCTTCTCCCAGTTGCGTAAACTGGACGATCCTTTGAATACTACCATGCAGTCAGTTGCAGTTATGATATTATTTGGGTTTGATAATAGCGTAGATCCGCTCATAATCATACAAGTTGTATCTGTAGGACTGCTGATATAGCGAACTAATGGAATTTTACCGTCATTTTCAAAACTTGGACAGGGCTGAATCTCATACGAATCTGGCGCAATTTTTTGACCAGAACGATTGAATAAAAACTTCTTCGAAGAATATTTTGAATCATAGTGGGTTATTACCTTATTAAGGATATCTGGAGATAATCCGAATGCTTTCAAGGATTCTTTTAGAATACCTACATCGCAATACGCCAATCGAGAGGCTTCTGCTCCGATAAATAGCAAATACTCGAACTTTTTCACACCAATTACTGAAACCCCTAATTCTTCATTATACTTCTTACCAAAACAAATAGGTAGTATTGAAAAATCGTTATTATTCACTGCAGGAACTACAGCAGAAGCAGTTGCTGGAACAGTTGCTGGAACAGTTGCTGGAACAGGCGCCGAAGCAGGCGCGGGCGCAGAAGGCTTATTTCCCATTATAAATAGTAACGATTTACTTTGGACGAGCTTTGTGTGGAGTATACGTAACATCTTCTGCAACCTTGAAGAATTTCATGGCTGGATTTAAGTATGAATTATCAGAAACAGTGGTAGTACTGTTCCACACTTTAATAATAGAGAAAGGACCCTTTGGAGAAATTGTGACTCCAACTAAAGTTTCCTTCCGGTGTATCATAAGTTCATTTGTAGCACAGTTGATCATCATGTCTACGAATGTATTATAAGCTGATTCGGCATCAATCTTCTTTGACCATGCTCCACCTGCTTCATTTTCTGGAACGTCCCATACTGGCTTGAACCCTCGGCGCATAAAGAAGAACATTCCAGACTCCCATGCTTCCTTTGAAATTGAATCTACCACTGTCCAGAATTGCTGGGGTGTAGAAATATCTACGAACTTTAGATAACCGTCCATGGTATAATCCTTGTTGTTTGGATCATGATACCACAAAATCCAAGTATATTGGAACTTTGTGGTAGCTATTTCTGACCCCATTTCTCTTACTAAACAAATATACTTAAAATGGATTCGTTTTTCATACAAAGGAAATATAGATAACAATGACAATGAGCCTCACTGCAGAACATGTGTATGGGGTTCGTTTCGGTCCAAAGTTGTCACTTCCAAAAATTGTTCAAGATAACATTGCCAGCCTGCGAATTACTCCTGTTCCGTTCAAGGCTTACCGCGCGCAGCCACGAGCATATCCAAAAAAAGCTCCTGATAATTGGCGCCAAAATGCTCTCACAGAAAGTGTTCGACGAGTTAAAGAGCGTGACGATCCAGAGTATGATGATGTGTTTAGTTCATTAAACAAGATATCAATTCGAACTCTAGACAAACTTTCTGAGAAAATTGTCACAAATATCAAGAAGCGCGACGAGATATTCAGGCTCCGTGTGACAACACTTCTATTCGATATGGCTATTTCTCAATCAGGATACGCAATGCTGATGGCGGATTGTGCTAAGAAACTCGCTACTGAAATTTCAGAGATTCGTGAAGATTTAGTTGTGCAGACCGAGATGTTTCCGAAACTTTACAATATGAATGAAACTCTAACATACCCTTCATCGGAGGAGGCAGGTTATGCTGATAAAGTTATAGAATGGATGAAGCTCAAGGATAAGCGTCGTGGATATGCAAAGTTTATGACACAGTTATTTGTTCGCGAGCTTGTTGACGAAAAAACTGTTGGCGAGTGTATGACACATGTAGCCGCTGATTTAGTTGGAATGGCAAAACAGGAAAAGTCTGAACAGTCCGAGGAGAATACTACCCAATATGTAGATTTCCTGTTTGAGACCGCCAAGATTCTTCCAACAACAGCTAAAGATTTGCGTGTACTGATGTCAGGGTTTATCAAGTCAGTTCTTGATATGCCACGCACCGAACTTCCAAGTTTGAACATGCGATCTCGATTCAAGCTTGAGGATGGAATTAAATGCGTTCAGTAGATTCAAGATCAAAGAAATTGTTTAAATAAATGTCAGTACCACCTGCCAGCGTATTAGTTCGTGCTGCACAGGTTAGCATTGCCGAGGATAAGCCAATTTACCTAGACTATTTTCAGGATAGTGTTGAAAAGAAGTGCTGCATTGGAGTTCAGGAAACTACAAAGTATCTGGTAAAGTCTGATTCTGAGTACACGTCTACCATCCAGTCAGTTTTTAAGTGTGAGACGTGCTACATTGTAGCTACGGAGAACAGCCTCTACATCGTATCGGTAGATATTCCAATTAAGAAGATTCTATCATCTAAGACGGAGGGAGTATAAACGGAAGTCATTAAATCTAATAATGTTATTTCCTCCGCCACATTACTTTTTATTTGAACCATTAAATGATAGGGAAACCTTAAAGATATGGTGCGAATACAAAGAAAAACACTCTGCCGTTTGTGAATTTTCAGAAGTCGATGCTGCAGAATTGAATTCAGTAGATAATTTTGCACCATGGTTTGATAACTGGATTTCCCAGGTTCCTGCAAGACAGTCTACTCGTTTTCGTATACTTCTTATTTTGCATGCAGAATTCCTAACTTACTCGTGCCAACAAATGCTGAGGCGATCATTAGAACAGCGGTCATTCAAGTGCAGAGTTTGGTTTCATGTTGAAGATCCAACCAATATCCAGTCTGCAATTATGAGTCGATGTATTACAAAACGGATTTCTACTTACATCCATACTCCTTTAATCAAGTAATGGTAGTTATCAATGTATTTACAGATGGTGCATGTTCCAACAACGGTCAGAAGAAAGCTCGTGCTTCATGGGCTGTCTTCTTCCCTGAACACGAGAAGTTTAGTGAGGCAGATCTTCTAGAAGAGACTGAACCTCAAACCAATCAGCGCGCTGAACTTCGTGCTATTCTTCGTGCAGTCGGTATCTTAGAGAAAAATTTTGGATTCGAAGTTGATGTTCATATCTTCACCGATTCTCAGTATTCTAAGGACTGTCTGACCACTTGGCTTCCTGCATGGCTAGCAAATGACTGGAAGACAAAGCAGAATAAGCCAGTATGCCATCGTGACCTAATTGAGTATATTTCAACGAAGCTTTCAAAGTTCAATTCCTTTATTATCTCGCACGTAGAGGCACATACCGGTGGAGATGATTACAAGAGTGTGAATAACGATAAGGTTGATCGTATGGCTGTCCAGGTTCTAAATCCAGTATCTACAGTAGAAGAAGCGCGCGTTATCACTAATGCTGCTATTCCAATTGAAGGTCTTCCCATTTGGATGATGGGTCCTCCAGTATCTGAAGTCCAACTTTCTAAGTGGTGTTTGGATAATGTGGATAAGCTGGATAAGGCTGCAGTTTCGAGTGCTCTACTCCAAGCTCTAACAAAAACCCTAAAGAAGAAGGGGTATGAGCTCACAAAGCAGAAGCTTCATCGTTCTACCAGCTATCGGCTCGTCTCTGCCAACCATTTAATTGTGGAGGTACCTACTATAACAAAAGAAGAATGAGTGTTAGAGCATATCATTTCTGGTCACCTACATGCATGCCATGCCAGCATATTAAGCCTGCAGTAGATCAGTTAAAACTTGACTTTGCCGAAGTTAAGTGGATTTCAGTGAATACGCACAACGATAAGGAAGGGTATGCCCTTGTGCATAATGTAAAGATTGTTCCTACAATTATTGTTGAAATTCGTGATAATACCGGAAAGGTTCTTGGAGGACAACGAGCTGCAGGAACAGATATGATGGCGTATCATCGTATAATTCGCGGAGCAATAAAGGCTGTATCTCAATTACCTAAGTAATCTTTCAGCCAGATACAGTTGAAGTTATAAGTTGACCATTTTTGTATAAATCACAAACAAAATCATCGCCGCTAGCTTCTGCACATTTGCTACCGTCGGCCGGTTTTGTTGCGTCCGTGGGAGGTGCTTCTACACTACTTAATCCTCCAGTTGTTGGAGTTCCAGTCTGGTTTGCTACAAACGGAGTTGAACTTCCAGAAACAGCTTTTACAATATGATATCCTCCAATACCAACTGCTGCTCCACCCACAATTGAAACTAAAGGTGCCCACCATGGATCTAAGCATCCGTGCGTGTACCTTATTCCAATTTGGGACAGAACAGTTACCAATAGAGTTAATCCAGGAACCATTGTGCGGCTAGCATTTCCTGATTCCCATTCTCCAATCATGTAATAAAACATTACGGCAGTCACAACCAGGATGTTCTGAGGAGCATACTTATTATCAAAGTTTTCCAAACCAGGGAATCCACACAATTTATCACCGCCGCCACGGAAAGGGTTTGTTGTAGGAACTCCGTCTGCATCTAGAGTTGGAGCTGGAGCCGGAGCTGGAGCTGGAGCTGGAGCAGAAGATGTAAATGGATTACCTTCCGAAACTGCATTTGCAACATTAGTAACTACCGCTGCTGGAGCTGCAGCTACTGCTGTAACTGCTGCCACAACTGATCCGCGAGAAAGACCTGCTCCCACAAGACCATTCAATGCCATTGCCACAACTCCAAGTATACTTCCAATTGAAAATTTGAAAGTTTGAGATATGATATCGGCAACAAAGCCAAAGCTCAGTAGAGCTACTGGGATATAGTAAACAAACTTTGTTAGAATATCACCAAGTGGTGTTTTGCTATAAGCCAAAAATCCTGTAGCTCCTATTAATCCTACCGATGCTATAGTTGCTGCAGCAAGACCTAATATAATCCAAGCATTTTCATATGGATTAGAAGTCAGTATCCCCATTGATTATATTCAAGATACAAAATCATGCCAAACTACAAATGAGTCTGTATAGCTCAAGTACCTCATGGGGAGGTAACTGCTCAGGCACCAACCAGAGCCCTATTAACTTATCTCAGGCTGCAGCCAAACCTTGTGACCTACTTTGTGAACTCGTATTTGATGATGTATACGTTCCACAGGCAACTGTCTCAATTTCCAATGAAGGAATGGTATTGCAGAATACTGGTGGACTGGGATCGTGTAAGTTTAATGGCCAGGGATATACGTGCCAGGCTTTATTACTGAATCATCCAAGTCATCATACGATTGAAAACATCCAGGCAGACGCCGAAGTGATTGCGATGTTCACAAACCCTACAGGTGGTAATTTATGTGTCAGCACATTGGTTCGAGTAAATCCTCATCAAACAGCAGCCTCATCCTTTTTCAATGCGTTTATCCCATACGGTAATCCATCTGTAGCATCTACACCTGTAAATTTAGGCGAGAACTGGGGACTGTTTCAAATGGTTCCTCCTAATGGAGCATATTATGTTTACGACGGTTCGCTGGTAACACCAGGTTGTGATCCTACAAAGTGGGTAGTATTCAAGTCAATGATCAATATTGATTCCAACGATTTTGCTTTACTTGTCAAAAATGTCAATCCAGGATCAAGACCAATTCAGGGTGTTGGTGATCGTGAAATCTTTTACAATGATGTTGAGCAACTTCCTGGAGGACCCATGCCCCACGATAACAAGACCTACATGAAGTGCCGTCGTTCAGGTCAAAAAACTCCTTTATCCAAACCAGTTAAGCAAGCAGAACTAGGAACAGAATCTGCAAAGAAGAAAAAGGGTACACTGGATCACATTCACGATTTTGTTTCAAATCAGGTATCTGCCAATGGATATATTGGTGTATTTACTGATGCTGCCATGATTCTGGCTACAATAGTTGGTATTGTTTTTGCAGTTATGGCATTTAATAGTATGGACCAAGCTCTAATACTAAATGGAGTTGCTCAGAGTTTTGCAGCTTATGTAAAAAGTTGGGTAAGTTGGTTATATCAGTATATTTTCAAATTTTTTGGTAGTGTTTCTCAACAAATCAAGGATCGTGCAAATAAGCAGGCATTAGCTATTCCCAAACCTACAAACACCGGACTAGTTCCTGCGTAATTATGGCTTACGATCCCAGTAAGTTTCGTACTCCTCCGGCTGATCATTCCAATAACTTTCCTCTTCATCCTCATCTGAAAGAGGCGCATCACCATTATCAAGAGCCTCTTGTACCTTATCGCGCTTAACCTTTACCTTCTTCTCAACAATCGTCCAGCCATCATCTATTGGACCGGTATGTCCAACTACAATATCGCGAGAATCGTCCGAATCATCATCATTATCAAAGAATCTTTCAGGCTGCCGGCGGATTGGAATAGACATGGGTGGAGGTGGAGGTAGGTCTACAGTACGTATATTTTCAAAATTTACGGACTTCCAGTCAACCTTGGATGCAGTCTTAGGTTCCTCTTTCAAAGATAGAGGAACAAACTCTTTTTCGTCAATTGTGTTAAGTGTAGTCTTTCGCGAAGAGACCGGTATTTGGATTTGGCTACGCTTGTGTGGAGGAACATACTTTGAAGACATTGTTAAGACTTAATAATATATACCTAAAAAATCCATTTTCCAAAACGAACTTACATACGATAAACTCTTTAAAGTCAAGATGACGGTTGGTGTTTCAATTGCAACTACTGGGGCACTTTCTGATATTACAATTCCAGCCAAGACCACAGATGTTCTTGAGTGGATTCGTAAGAAATATAAGAATACGGATATTCAGTTTCAGGGCAAGATTCAGGACCCACTAAAAGATGATCGGTGGTTATCTATATTTGCATACTCTTCGGATGAAGATGAAAATGTGCATTCGTTACCATCTCCATTTGATGAGGAGTCATATTCAGGTGTGATTGTAATTCTGGCATCTATGAACGAAGACCAAGACACGTATGATGTACACATTAATGCATATACAAACTTGAAATCTTCGGATTATGAAACTCTGTATCAAGAGTGGACATTTGCAGATGCTGAAGAGGAAGAGGAAGAAGACAATAATGATGAAGTTGAAGAGGATGAAGATGAAGAGGAAGAGGAGGAAGATGCTCCTAAAGAAAATGTACCTATTTCAAAGCCTATTCATTCTAGATCAAAGAACGTATTTGTAGAGTGTCCTCTACGCAACAAAGCTGTAGAGAATTTTACTGAAGTTATCGGAGATGCTGATTTGGCTAAACAGCTTGAAGAATGTATTCTTCGTGTAGTGAGCGATCAGGCTACAAAGGAGAACATGGAAGTTGATTGGGGTAATCGTATCTTTTGGAATATGTACCGCAGTCGCGCTATTTCTTTATATGAGAACCTCCGATCCGATGGATATGTTCAAAATAAGGAAGCCTGGGCTTCGAAACTAAAGAATTCTGAAATTACACCGGCAGCATTCGCAGAAATGAGTGCTCTAGATATGTATCCTGCACGGTGGAAGGAGGCTATTGAGAAGATTATCGCAACTGAAAAGAAGCTGTATTCAAAGAACGATATTGCTTCAATCTTCCTATGGTGCTCTGTATGTAAGAAGAAGTCTAAATGTGATTACTATCAGATGCAGACACGCTCAGCGGATGAACCGATGACGACCTTTGTAAACTGTTTGGAGTGTGATCGTCGTTGGAAGTTTTGAGTACAGCATGAAATGTAGGTACAATAACTTCAGGTTTTGGAGTGCGGTACATTGGATCGGTAAGATCATCTAGTTTATGGCTTGATTTAGGTTTCATTCCAGGAGAATCAACATTTGAAGGGTATACATAAATTGGATCTAATCCGTTCGTAATTTCAGGTTTGGTAACCTCAGGCGTAGTTTTACCAAATTTTTCTTTAAACACAGCAATCACTGAATCAGGAATTTGGGGAGACATTTCTTCCATTCGCTGAGATTCATCACGTACTATTTTTAACATATCTTTGGCACTCATTCGTTCTGAGCGAGGTAATGCAAGTTCAATAAGAATGAACCTATGTACTTTCTTATATGAAATTGTGGCAATACGATGTCCCTCACACCGTTTGGCCCAAGCAAAGTAGCTTGAAACTGTAGTTAAAATTGCTACAGATAAAGTTGTAACTCCAATAAGAATATTCCCAATACGACTATCTTCAATAAACTGACCTATTCCAATAGATGCAGAACCTGATATAGTAGCCAACATAATTGAAGGCAGAGTAATATACGTACTCATTTTAGAGTATCGTTTTTCTGATTTATCGTGTAGCCATGCATAACATAATGCTCTCTCGCCTTCATCGGAAATAACTTTTTCTAATTGAGAGTTCCATGAAAAGGCTCTTACTTTATCTTCATCCATTGTTTTGTTAGTATTAAATAATGGTGTGGATCTACGAAGAGCCACTAAATAAAAATGAGAAAAAAGCTAAGGCTTATCTTGATTCTGAACTTCGTAAAACAAGATATAACGAGAAAATTTTGAAAATCATGGATTTATACACATATTTACGAAATAAGAAGTATTCTTCTGCAGAAGATGTTCATTCTGATATTTTTTACGATAAGGCCAAAAAGCGACCTATGTTTAATGAACAGCAATCGGAAGATGTATTTCGTGGACTATACCAAAAAGGCGGAGAAGTTGAATTAAAACATACACAGAAACTTATCAAGAGTTTTGCGCAGTATCTAAAAGATAACTATGACTTCTTAAACATTTCTCCGCTAGTAGAGACTGGCATTGATATAACTCAAATGCCGGTAGAGTTTGCTAAGAGAAATCTCGGAGATGGTTTATATGATCTAATAAGCACTACAGTTCATGGAACGGTTGAGACTGGTGTATCTGGTGCAAATGGTGTTGCTGCTGATATTGCTGGACCTATTGGATTAGCGTTTGTATTAGTATTTACTGGTATTGCAGCTTCAATTGGATCTATACTGGCGTTCACTGAAGGAGATTTTGCCCAAGCCTTAGTTCATTTTATTAATTTTTTTCCAGGAATTGGACCTGCCGTAGTAAAGATGCTTTCAAAGTATGAGAAGTTTGCTAATAGTGTTGATAAAAACCGCGATGAATTAAGAACACTTCCATTTGTTGGTCAGTATGTTGGTGGCAAGAGGTTTTCAACTAGAAAGAATAATAAAGCTAAATGGCCCAAGAGGACGCGCAGGAAACTGATAAAGTAAAGGAAATTTTGAAGAACTGGATTGCGGCAGATGATCAAGAACGCGAACTTCGTAAACAGATCAAGGAACTCAAGGATCGTAAAAATAAGGGTTCCGAAGAGATTCTGAAGTATATGCGAGATAATCAGGTTGATAATTTTGCCATTGAGGGAAAGGGTGGTCTTAGCCGTTCTGTTCGTTCATCTCGCCCTGCTCTCCGTCGCGATACTATACGGACTCAGCTGCTTCTACAATTTGCTGATCAACCTCAGCGTGTAGCTGATGTTCTTCGCGCTATTGAAGGTGCTCCTGAAGCTGCAGGTGCTGGACGTGAACTTTTGGTTCGACATGTTCCTCGTGAGAAGAAGATCAGCCTTTCATAATTATGAGAGTCTCTCAATAGCTTGTTTTGCCGCTAACTGTTCGGCCTGTTTTTTAGTTGGAGCAGTTCCAATACCAAGATGATTACCCTTTTCGTCAATAGCAGCCATAGTATATGAATTCAGTGAAGAAGTCAGTGCCAAATAGGTAGGAGTATGATGAAACTTAGCTTGATAAAGTTTCTGCAACTGTTCCTTGAAATTCCGGTTATTCATCAGAATACGTGGAATATCGATATACCGCTCGACCAGACAGATAATAAATTCGTAAATAGTTTTGAAATCGTTATTTGAGTCTGTCCATAGTGCTCCAAGAAATGCTTCTAGGATATCTCCTAGTTTCTTGAAATTTGTTCGACCAGAACATACCTCTTCATTATGCCTTGAAATAATATAGAACCTATCAAGACCAATTTTCTGACTGAGTTGACCTAGCATCTCGTTACATACAATTTCCTTCTTCAGGTCAGTCATAAACCCCTCATTTTCCTGAGGGTAGCGTTTCATGAGGTACGTTGAAATACACGCGCCAAGAATTGAATCGCCTAAATGTTCTAAACGTTCATAAGATTCATCAAACAAACCGAGACAGTGTTTTGGACATTCGGCAAGTTGAGCTGATTCGCCAGTTGGACTCGTATACTCTCCGCGCTTTACATACGAAGAATGAACCATAGCTTGCTGAAACAGTTCGTTCTTTTGAACACGGTAATCTGAATCATGTTTCAGAAGAATCGCTTGGATATCCGTATTGGTAAACAAGCGATTTTTTGGATTGAATGGATTGTAAAGAATTGCAGTTGTCATTTTACTTCTTTGTTGGTTTTCCAGGAAGAGTTCGTTTTGTAACACTCCTTTTAACTGGCTTTTTGGGGGCCGGTGGTAATACTCGAGCAGTTCGTTTAGATGGTGGTGGAGAAGTTGCCTCAAGTTCGGGATTATAAGGTGGCCATTCATTAAATTTAGGGGATGCAGACGCTGGTCCTGGCACCTTACTCATTTCTATTAATGCACTTGCCGCTTCGTCTTCTTTTCGTTTCAGATCAGTTTTATATACTTCCAAAAATTTATTAAATTCACTTCGAATTTTCTTTTCATCCATACATGATGCAACTCCAGCTATCATAATTAAACCAGCACGTCCGCTTTCCATACGAGGTCCCTGTAAATACTCAAGTATTGGATTAATTTTTTGGTTAATAATATCATCAATTCGTGACTGTCTCCATGCTTCTCGACTACCTTTAATGCGTTTCATAATTACATTATTGCTTTCCTCAAAATAACGTGGCTTTCCACCTGTATTACGTGTATTGTAATCTAAAATATTATCTATAGTTTTTAGTATACTTTTCCTATTTGGTCTCCAAACAATATTTGAACTACTATCACCTGACGTTTCAAGATAACTACCTGAACCTTTCATTAAGTTACAGAAAAAATGAGACCATCCATATTCGAGAGATAATAGTTCTTGTTTTCCAGCAGTTAATTCATAATCTGGATTGTACAAATCAAGAAAGAATCGTGCTTGTGCTACAGGAAGAATATGTTCGCAACTGGGTTTTAATCCATTTACTTTTTCATCCACTTCAAATCCACATATCCAGCATTTTGTTTCATTATTAATAGGAGTTCCAATAATAGCATTGCACTGGGCTTCAATGCCAGTTAATTCCCATAACTGTCTTATTTTCTTACTAATTTTTGCTTTTGGAACTCCTTCAAGATATTTATCGATCGCTCCCTTACTAAAAATGGCATACGCTAATTCTTTAAGTCCAATAATAGCACAATCTGATAGAGTTTCTTCGTCCTCTTCTACAATAAAATCAAAAGATGGGGAAGGTGGAATTTCTGTAATAGGTTCATTTTTTTCTGTTTTTTGAATTTGTTCACGAACTTTTTGAATACTAGCTGCTGAAGCTGTTGACTCAAGCAGTTTTGATGAAGGCGTGCGTTCTCGTTTAGAATATTTTGAGACTGCAGGAGAAGCAGCTTCCATTACATTATTGGGAGCTAATCTTCCTCAGGAACTACGCGACTGAAACTATACTCTGTAGAAACAAGCTTGGACTTCTGTGCTTCCAGAATAAACTCGAAACACTTTTCGGCACTTTGGACATTTGTAGACTCAAAATATCGCTGAAGTACATCCTTGAGATCTTTTTTCGAAAGAGACCATGGCTTTGACCATTCATGAGGACGCTGAATTGTGATTGTAGATCCATCCTCTTCGATCTTCATCTTCTTGAACTCACGAAAATGATCAACTTTCATAAGATCAGCAAGCTCCAGTTCAACAATCTTACGTGCCTCCCTTTTCTGGTATACTTCCTGATTGAGCTCACGTAGCTCATCATCTACTTCACGGTACTGCCTAACACACCGCTTCAAATCACGAATTGCTTCTTCCATTCTTGATGTTCTTAATGTTTTAAGAATCTTATCCATTTTCAATATAATGTTCTTCGACGACAAGGAAGTTGAAAATTTGCGTAAAGTTTATAATAAGGAACATAACAGGGAAACACCTATTCCTAAAGGTAAGGCGACAACTGTATGGAAAACTATTGAGGCGCGTCTTCATGATGAATGCGATACCGGTTCCGCTCAGTGTATTATTAACTCAATGCTCGCAAAACCGAATGCTCCCAGTTCATGGAAGATGAATCCAGAAGAATGGCTTTCATCGTTAGATATTGATGCAGTTGAGAAGCAGTTTGCTACACTATTTCCTGACTATTACTATGTCGGAACTGTGCCTATGGATTTTAATAAACAATCAGAGACAGGTGTGTGTTTAGTTAACTCGCTGTGTTCATTGAATATTGAAAAACTTTATAAGAAAGGATATCATCGTATTGGAATCGTATTTAATACTGATGTAAGTACTGGTCCAGGTCAGCACTGGATTGCTCTGTATTGTGACATTCGACCTGAACTTGTATTTCCTCGAATTACTTTTTTTGATTCATACGGTCAAAAACCCTCAAATGAAATCGTGAATTTAATGAAACGTTGGAAACTTACTTGGGATAATACTAAAATTCATTCCAAACCAATGGCTACAACATACAACAAGACTCGTCACCAATATGATAACTCAGAGTGTGGAATGTATTGTTTGTATTTTCATTACTGCTGTTTATTGGGTATTCCAATGAATAAACGTATTCCGGATGAGGTTGTTCGTGGTTTTCGCGGAGCACTCTTTAAAGTATAAATGAAACTTCGCGGATATATAAATTTGGGGCTTTTTCTAGGGTGCATTGGAGTAATAGTTTATGCTTTTTTTGCCGCTGTTAATTCATGGCATGATTAATAATGGGTGTTCGCGAATACATTATTATGGGAACAGTCGCTGCTTTTTGCATTATTCTTCTGTGGGCTGTAATCGGATCTATTAATTCGTGGACTAAATAACAATGGACTGGAAAGCTCCTCTAGCAGCACTAGTAATAGTTATAATTGGTTATTTGTTGTATGTATCATTTGAACCTTCTGAATCTAAAGCCTTGGCTGCAGCAAAGCCTAACTTTGCAGCGTATGAGAAGGTTACAAAGCTAGCACCTCTGGGATGTCCACAAACGCCAGCTTACCGTTTGTGTGATTTTTATACTGCAAGCTCAGCTTATTCAGTATTTCCAGGTGCCAAGATTTACGACTATGTTTCCGACCAAATTATTCCTTTAGTCGTAAAGTCTGGTGCTCGTTTCGTAGAGTTGGATATTTACGCGGATGCATCTGATAAGCCGGTGGTAGGGTTGAAGAATCAGAAGCTTGGAACAGATTATGCTTATAATACAGTTCCGTTTGAGGCATGTTGCGTGTCTATTGCAAACACAGCTTTTAACTCTGTAACTTCCCCAGTGTCTTCTGATCCGTTTATTCTAAGCTTGGTGTTCCATACAAATAAGACTAATATATTGAATGCTTGCTCCGAAATTTTGAAAACAACTTGCCGGTCTTATTTACTTGATGCCGAATACGGTTACCAGCGCCGCAATTTGGTAGTTGAACCAATCTGTAATCTTCAGCGTAAGATTATCATTGTTTCAGGAAGCGAAGTGAAGGGAACCTTGATGGAAGAATTAGTAAACATTTCCTGGACTACTTCTCACTTACGGCGCTTGACATATACTCAGGCATCACAACCTCATGATTCTGATGAATTAATTAACCATAACCGTAACCATATTACTATGGTTGTTCCTGATGTTGGCGACGATTTAGTGAACTTCAATCCCCAAATACTCTTTTCGTACGGATGCCAGTGGATTATGATGAATTATGGTTCTATAGATTCGGCGATGGAGAACTATATTGGAGAGTTCCAAGAAAACAGTTTGGTCTTAAAACCTGCTCCACTCCGTCCTCTCCGTCCCAAGAAATACAAGAAGCCAGCTCTGCCTGATCCTTCAGTCTCTTTCCAGCCCATGCAGAAAACAACTCCCATCTACGATGTGACAGTATGAGTCTAGTTAAAAATCTGTGCGTTAAAACAAAATGGCAAACAAGTGGCTAATGCATGTCAAGAAGACGATGAAGACCATGAAGAGCCGTGGCACCTACAAGAAGGGTGATGGACTCAAGAAGGTGATTATGGAGGCGAAGAAGTCATACAAGAAGCACAAGGGTGGTGCAGAAGGTGATTCATCATCATCATCGTCTGATGATACTGCGGCTGCTACTCCTGCGCCTTCTACGGCTATGGCTGCTGCGCCTGCGCCTGATGCGCCTGCGCCTCCTACGGCTATGGGTGGACGTCGCAAGCGCGGAACTCGTCGTACGCGCCGCCTCCGTAAGTAGAGGTTTTCAGGAAAAAATGATTATAAGTAACATATAAAGACAAATGGGTGGCGGTCTACTACAGCTCGTTGCCTACGGCGCCCAAGATGCATATCTTTCTGGGAATCCCCAGATTACCTTCTGGAAGGGTCTGTTCAAGCGCCACACCAATTTTGCGATGGAGCCTTTTCGTGTGAATCTAACTGGCCAGGCGAACTGGGGAGTCAAGCACTCTGCCATTCTCGGTCGCCATGCTGATCTCCTGTACTCAACTTACATCGAGGTCGTTCTTGATGCAGGAACTTACAATTGCGACCAGGGTCGTCTAGGTTACAATCTAATCAAGTATGTCGAGCTCGATATTGGCGGACAGGTGATTGACCGTTTGTACGGCGAGTGGCTATTCCTATGGGACACTCTATCAAATAATTACACGCAGTCGGTCAACACATGGAACATGGTCAACGGCGGAATTGCTGGAACAGGTTCTCAGACAGTTAGTGGACAGACTGTATGCAACTCTGGTTCCGGCCGCCCTTCTCTACCTACCATTCTATACATCCCACTCACCTTCTTCTACACGAAGAATCCTGGTGCGGCTCTACCTCTAATTGCGCTACAGTACCACGAGGTCAAGATCAATATCCAGTGGCAGGATCAGAAGTTTATTGCCGGAAACTTTACTTCTGCGGCCACCACCACGCCCGAGCCTCTTCAGGCGGCGGTATATGTTGATTACATTTACCTAGATACAGAGGAGCGTCGTCGTATGGCTCAGCAGTCTCACGAGTACCTCATCGAGCAGACGCAGTATAACGAGGACAAGGGTATTTCATCATACTCTAACCGTATTGACCTAACCTTCAATCACCCAGTCAAGGAACTCGTATGGGTTGTCCAGCCTACGAAGTACACGAACTGTGCTATTGCTGCCAAGAACAGTCTAACACGTCTACAGCCTTTCACCTACGATCAGGATGCTGTTTACGAGCAGTGGCTACAGATTAACGGACAGGATCGTCTAGATAAGCGCTATGGCAACTACTTCCACAAGGTGCAAATGTACCAGCACCATTCAGGAGGTGCAGGGTACTACAATAACTACAACGCCTCGCCAGGTATTTACCTATACTCCTTTGCTCTGCGCCCTGAAGAGCACCAGCCTTCAGGTACGTGCAACTTCTCTCGCATTGATACGGCTACGCTTGTAATGACGTTAAGTGGTGGAGTAACTGTGAATGCCGAGAGTGCCACCGATGACAGCTGGGATGTTCGCGTCTACGCTATCAACTACAACATTCTCCGCGTAATGTCCGGCATGGGCGGTTTGGCGTACTCTAACTAAAGGATCTCTAACCAATAAATAATGGAAGTAGATAAACTACTTATAGTCGCACACCCTGACGATGAAGTCTTGTGGGGTGGACTCAATCTAATGTTACAATCAGGATGGTTTGTGGTTTGTTCGACCAACATAAACAATCCTGTTCGATCACGTGAATTTTTTCGAACTATGTCTTACGCTGCTGTGACTAAATTTATGATGTTTGATGTGGAAGATAAGTATGTTGAAGAAGACGAAGAAGCCGATGAACTTTATGACGGTTCAGTGTTTGAAAAAGCTTTAAATGAACTTGCTCGCAAGGAGTGGAAGTTAGTACTCACCCATAATGAGTCTGGAGAGTACGGACATGCTCATCATCGTAAAGTTCACCGTATGGTTAAAGAACGTTTTCCACAAGCTAAGTTTTTTACTGGAGGACATACTTTAACGGCTTCTGAACTTGGAGAAAAGAAGGAACAGTTACAGTTTTACAAAGCTACTCAAGATATATGTAACAAGATTTACAATAATAAAGGATCTTCGTTACGTAAACTCGAGCGCGAATATTACTTTCACGAGAAACCCTATATCAAATACTCCAAAACCATAACTCCAATTATTCACCAAATTTGGTTCGGAACTCCTCTATCGAAAACGTCTGTGAGATACAATTTGATGGCTGGAGTAAAAAAGGTGGCTGAAACTTCAGGGTTTCAGTACAAGTTATGGACAAATACAGAACTGACCTTAGAAAACTTTCCGCTCACGTGGTATTATATGCGCACAGCCATTGAAACTGGAGAAGATATTGGTCAGTCTCGGTTCGCACAAGTTGCGGATTTAGCGCGGTACGAGATTCTTCACCGATTTGGAGGAGTGTATATGGACTCTTTATTCGAAATCAGTCCTGAGTTTTGTGCGCATATTAAGAAACACTCAAACTTTGATTTGATAGTTGCCAATGAAGATCCATGTGAACTGAAATGTAAATCTGAAGTAGGCAAATATATGTCCAACGGTTTCTTTGCGTGTATCCCTGGATGCATTGTTCTCAAGCGTTTGTTACATACTGCCACACTTGAAGAAATAGATTTTGATAATGTCAAAATCAACCAAACAACTGGACCGTACTTCTTTCGTCGCGGAATAAAACCTCGCGATAATGTTCATGTAATTCCAACTTCAAAAATTTACCCCTTCATGGTCAATGATTCAGAGTACCGTAAAGGTCAGCCGAATCAGTGCATTACTGGAGATGAAAAATTATTACATAATTGTTTGAAAGAAAAGTATCCTGATTCGTTAGCTGTTTATCATTCAGGGTTCGGTGGATCTTGGAGTTGGTGATCTAAAAGATCAATAAACGCCGGATGAATCTTACTTAATTCTTTAACAAGTTTTAGACTAGTTTGTACATCCGCGTTCTTTAAAACTGTAAGTATTCTTTTTACGATAAGATCTTGAGCATTCATGCAACACTGAGCATTCATTGGCATTTTAGTTATTTAGTGATTTATCTTAAAGTTACTCCATCAGAATATCCGCCATATTCACGACATCATCCTTGGCCTGTTCCTGTTCTACTAGTAGATTTACGGCTTGACGCTCAGCTTCGAATACCGTATGATCCTGCTCGGTTCCTTCAGGAAGTTTGGTTTCATCAATAAGAATATCCACAAATCCAGTTCCACATGGAGGCTTCTGTCCAAACATGATGTTTGCAGAGACGCCTTTCATATTATCAAACTCTCCGGCAATTGCGGCATTGAATAGAATCTTGGAAGTCTCCTCGAAAGACGACTTGGCAAGCACACCGTTTTCGACATTCTTATTCATTCCAAATCGGTCGACCTGTAGGATGAATCCTGGATACGTCATGGAATCTATGAGCATCATCATATGATGGTAATCTACACCATCGGCATCAATGAATACATTGTAGAACTCTTCGTATAGTGCAATGCGAACAGTTTCAATTCCAAAGACTTCAAGAACTTCATGAATACTATCGGAGAATGAACGGAATGGATCAACATTAGGTAGCACTGAAAGATCCAAAAGGTTCGTACCTTCTACATCAAGAACATACTGCTTGCTCGCAACATATCCTCCAGTCTTCTCATCCCACAAAAGTTCATTAATGACTTCGCGAGGGAATACTCGACCAATGCCGTCTACTCCAGTTAGAACCGTATCCAGAAGCTTATCTTCAATGAACCTCAAAGATAGTGCATTCTTTACCGTATCGGCTCCAAATAGAATTCGCATCACAATCTTGGTTGGTGTATTCGTATCTGAATGCACACACTCAAATACCTTCAAAATTTTATTGTTCTCAATCTTGGTTCGAATGAGTGTCATATCAACTACCTGACGAGCAGCCATTTCCTGACGATCAAGTTCCAAACGCATAATCCATGGTGATGCACACTGACCCTGAGTTACTGAGAACTTTTCGTATGATGCGAGAATATCGCGATCTTCCTGGATTAGACTGTTAGTAGATAGAGGATTTGGATCATAATAAATTCGAACAGCTTTGGTGATATCGCGCAGAGTCGTTTTCTGAATTTCACGCTTCTTCGCGAGCGCTGAATCCTGAGACCCAGCAATAGTCTTGTCTAAGTAAACTACATTTGAAGGATTCTTGGGATTATGCGATACAGATAGAAGTTCAATAATACGTGGTACACCAGCAGTCGCATTGGCTTTCGCCGTTCCTGCCGAGTGGAAAGTGTTCAGTGTGAGCTGGGTAGTAGGCTCACCAATCGACTGAGCGCCAAGCGTTCCTACCATCTCTCCAGCATGAACCATGGACTTCACATACTTGAATGAAATCTCTTTAATCATCTCATCAAATAGATCACGAGTCAGGCGTAGATTTACAATAACCTTCTTTGGAGAAAGGAAGAATCGAAGTAGAATCTGAAACAGCTTATTGTGACGAATATTCTTTGTTTCTGACAGACGAGCAAGTTCATCTACCACATACCGTGGAGTCAAATCTGTCTTTACAGAGTACTTGTTTGCATACTTTTCCGTGAGACGCTTGAAATTTACTGGAGATGATACCTTCTCCTTTTTGTTGTATCGCATAACGTGCTTTACCATAACTTCGCGGTCAAGCAGGATCTGTTCAACATTATCTGGAATATCATCCGTTGGTTCTTTTAGAATAGCCGAGAGATCGCCTGGTGCAAGCGCAAAGTCGTGATAAATCTGTTCCATAGTCATAGTTGCAAGTGGACATACGATTTTTTCTACACATACTGAGTCAACGCCATCCCCACCATACCGGTACTGGATAACTCCGCCGTTTACGTTACGAACAGTGCCGTCGTACTCTACATGTAGATCCTCCATAGTCTTTACGAGCTTGCGCTGGATGTAACCTGAGTCTGACGTCTTTACTGCCGTATCAATCAACCCTTCACGACCACCCATAGCATGGAAGAAGAACTCTGCAGGACGAATGCCGTTAATGAAACTGTTCTCTACAAATCCGCGAGATTCCATACTGTCATCGAATCGACTGAAGTGTGGTAGCGTGCGATCTTGCAAAGTGTACTGAATACGCTTGCCTGCTACGAACTGCTGACCCAAAAGCGCCATCATCTGTGTAATATTCAGATCGCCGCCCTTCGCACCAGACTTTACCATCTGAACCATGCGGTTATCCTGGGGCAGACTGTTATTTACCGACTCACTAATCAAGCTATTGATCTCTTTTAGTGCGCTCATGATCTTGTTCTCGAGTTCCTCACCATCAGGACGACCTGAAATATTCGTAAAGGTTCCGCCGTGAACTGAAGACATGATATCAACAATCTTCTTCTTTCCATCTGCAATCGTCTTCTTAATAAACTCATCTGTCTCAATATTTGCAATTAGATCAGAAGCTCCAACAGAGAATCCAGAGTAGAGATTGTATTTGGTAACAATATTCTGAATATCGTTAATGAACTGTGCGGCACGCTTAGGACCGTAATCGTTATAAATTACGTGAATAGCACCCTCAGACGCTGCACCAAAAGCACTCTTACGTAAAACTCCTGACTTCAGTGTACCATTCTCTACTTTGATGGAACTATCAATATTTATCAGTGGAAATACCGTGGATATAACTTCCTTTCCGGTTAGTAGCCGATTCTGACGAGTATAGCTAGAAAGAGGTCGCTTCATCCGAGCCATAATATTCATAGCAATATGCTCAGGAATACGAACTGAATCCTTGGAAATACGGAACGAACCTGTCATCGTATCCTGGAAGATTTGGATAATAGGTGAAGCAAGTCGAGGCGAAATTATCTGACGAAGAACCGACGCCAAATATTTGAGCTCAGATGCCGCCGCAATACTTTGAGGAACGTGCATGTTCATCTCGTCGCCGTCAAAATCTGCATTGTAAGGGCGAGTCGCACTAACATTCAGGCGGAAAGTAGAGTATGGTAACACACGAATACGATGGCACTCCATAGATGCCTTGTGTAGAGAAGGCTGGCGGTTAAAGAGTACTACATCTCCATCGATGAGATGACGATGAACTGTATCACCATCCTTCAAATCGATCGTTTCCGGATTAATGAACTTCAGGTTGCATGACTTATTTTCCTCTTTGAGATGAACTGATTTAGCACCAGGATACTTGCCTGGTCCGTTACGAATGTAAGACATCAATCGATCACGGTTGTATCCAGTGACGGTCTCTGGAAATGTTAGGTTACGAGCAATCTCTTCTGGCACTCCAAGCTCGTCTAGGTCAATGTTGGCATCTGGGGTAATGACGGAACGCGCAGAGAAATCTACACGCTTTCCCATAAGATTTCCACGAACACGACCAGTCTTGGCTCCAAGACGAGATTTTAGGGTCTTAAGTGGACGACCTGAACGATTAGCAGAAGGACCTAGACCCTTGATATCATTATCAACGTATGTCGCTACATCAAACTGTAGCAGATCTAGGTGATAATTAATGGTCTGCGCCGATTCGCCCTTATCAATCTTATCGCGCAGACGCTGATTGTTACGGACAATATCGATAAGCTTATGAGTTAGATCATCTTCCATACGCTGATTATCTTCCATGATAACCGAAGGACGAACCGTGAGTGGTGGAACGGCAAGAACAGTGCAGATCATCCAATCAGGGCGGCTGAACTTGGGATTAAGTCCAATAAGTTCAACATGGCGATCCGTCATTCGCTGAAACGTTCGTAGAACCATTTCTGGCTGGAGGATTACCGGAGTAGCTTCTGAATCGTAGGTTGATGCTTGCAGAGTCGCAACAGTTCCATCCATCTTATCTACTCGCTTAATCGTTGGAGTTCCGCAATGGGGGCACGCCGAGCTTTCTTTGAGTTCCCTAGTTTTGTAGGCTGCTGTGCGGTCGCGAACAGCATTGAACCGGTCAATCCCCTTTGACATCGACTCAATCTTCTCGAGTTCTGCATCCATAAGGTAGGGATTTGAGCAATTCATGCATACAATTTGTAGGATCTTCTGAATAGGTTCAATAAATTGGTAAAGGTATACTGGTCTAGCAAGTTGAATATGACCAAAATGGCCAGGGCATAGAATGTTTGTTTGTTTACAGGTAGGACAGATCTTGCCATTCTCAATAACGCCAAAATGAGGATCAAATACGCCACCTTGAACTGGGAGACCTGCCTGGTTAGCCTTGTCCGTAATGACTTCGACTACACTTCTAGCAATGATTTCTTGAGGATTAGCGATACCAAATTGGACACCGATAATTGTATCTCCCATTCTTGTAATTACTATCTATTGTCTTTAGATTCTTCCATTTTTCATCAAAGACCACGAGAAACTTTTAAAGTCAGTTTCCAAAAATCGTCCTCGTTCAGAACGTTAACAACGATATACGATGGGTAATCTTCCTCTAATTTTAGAGTAAAGTTCTCAAACTCAGGCCCAAGTCGTTCATAAAACTTCTTCTTATCCTTGATCTTCATTCGTCTCAAGTCCTGAAAAATACGTTCACATAATTGAGCTGTCTTGTTTGGTTCCATACTCTCGTCTTTTAGAATACGAACAGCCTTATTCCACTCTTCCATTATGATTTCCTGCCAAAGAATAATATGAAAACTCGCCGACTGAAACTTAAATCAATTCGTAAATCACATAAACCTGAAAAGAAATGGGATGCTACTTTTGTCTATGCCGACGGACACCAAAAGGTAGTGCCGTTTGGCGCTGCCGGAATGTCTGATTATACAAAAAACAAAGATAAGACACGAAAGCAGCGATATCTAAAGCGCCATTCAGGAATGGGTGAGCAGTGGCAGAAGCCTGATACTCCAGGGGCCTTATCAAAATGGGTTCTGTGGAATAAACCTTCTTTCAAAGCCAGCGTCCAAGACTTTAAGAAACGGTTTCGGTTATAACTTTCGACGAATAATGACTTGTTTTAAAGTCAGTTGTCCATCGTAAATAACATCTATTTTATCTTTAAATTGGGCAAGAAACTTATCAATGCCAACCATTGTTTGCTTCCATATAGCGTAATAATCGTCAAACACAATATATCCTCCCACTTTTACTTTTTCTAACGCCATGATTCCATCAAGGTACACATACTCCGTTTCGTGATTTCCATCCACGAAAATAATATCAAAAAACTCATTAGCAAATGTTGGAACAATTGCATCAGACATTCCTCGCTTTACAATAAATTTACTTGTGTCTACAAGCTTTTCAATATTTGATAAGAATGTATTGTACCCAACTTCTTGTTGACCCTTGTATTCAGAATACTCATCATAATCTATCCATGGATCTACACAGTAAATTCTTGAAGCTGGATCTTTAGCGTATGATCTTGATATGAGTATAGCGTTTCCACCATCTGCAACTCCAATTTCAAGATAGTTAATTGGACCGCTAGGCATAGGAATATAAGGTCCCCAAACTTTCTCTGGAACTTTATTGTAGAAACGACCTACAAATCCAGGAATTTCTGGAATTGGATGATACTTGATTGATTTATTCATCCATGATAGACGCATTTACGATTAGATAAGGTTATAGTTTCAATGCAGAACCTCAAGACAAAGGAAAATAGAGTCAAAGAAGGAATACATATTCTGAATCAACTCCGAGAAGCAGGTGTATCGCAAACTTCAGCAGGATTTATGGATTTAAAAAGTCGAGTTTCAGAATGGGTTAATTCAGGAAAATCTTGGGATGGGCGTATTGAATTTCCAGAGTATGGTCGTTATGCTATGGTTGAGCTTCCAAAATCGGCAAGTGTTGTGGCGACATTAGCATTTAAGCGTATCCGTGGTATATAAGTCGGTGGGATACCAGAGTGGTCAAATGGGTCAGGCTTAAGATCTGATAGGTAATCTTTCGTGGGTTCGAATCCCACTCTCATCACCAACACTCATAGTTTAGTGGTAGAATGAGACACTTCCAATGTCTTGGCCCGGGTTCGATTCCCGGTGAGTGTATCCTAACATACTTTCAAAACTAAATGGCATTCTTTTATCACTTCCAAGCCAAGCTTTAGCATTAGCGTTAAAGAAATGAACATACATGAATATCACAGTTCCTATTACCAGTGAGTACCAAAGCTCCATGGTAATAAAAACGAATTTATTCACATAAATTAAACATACCGTAATGGAAGATCCTAAACCTCGTCGCGAAACAAAGAAAACTCCTAAGGAAAAGAATGGTGAGAAATATGGGCAGAAACATGTGCGTTTACTAAAACTTAGAGAATCTAAGAAGAAATAGTATAATGAGTTTCGATATAGTTATTCCGGTTGGTCCTAACGACTATGAAGTTTTTGATAGGCAGATTGAGTATACTAAGAAAAATATCATAGATTATCGTAATATTTATATCGTTTCTTCAAAAAATTACAATGTCAATGGATGTACATTTATATCAGAAGATGTATTCCCCTTTGATATGAAAGATGTTTCTGACATTCTAGGAAAATCGTCACGAAATGGATGGTATCTTCAGCAACTTATTAAGATGTATGCTGGACTAGTTATTCCGGATATACTTGATACTTATTTAGTCATAGATAGTGATACATTTTTTTTGAAGCCAACAACTTTTATTGATAATGGGATATGTTTATATAACATCGGACGTGATTATCATCATCTCCCATACTTTGTACATATGAATAAACTACACACCTCTCTGAGTCGTCAAACAGATAATTCAGGTATATGTCACCATATGATATTTCAGACGAAATATATTAAGGAATTATTCGCATTAGTTAATGGCGAGTTCTGGAAGGTATTTCTTGAAAATGTCGTAGATAAAGAAGGTTCAGGTGCGTCAGAGTATGAAATTTATTTCAATTTTATGTTAAAATATTATCCGTCGAATATCCGTATCCGCATCTTAAAATGGTATAATACAGGTAATTTTGAAAATCATTATAATGCAGATTATATTTCTTATCATTGGTATATGCGTAATAAACCCATACGGATAGGCTATTCTTTCCTTTATAATAAATGATTGCAAATTTTGTAAACTGTAAGACTCAACACAGTGTAGTATATTTAACATACAGTGCATCTCCCCATCCGTGTTCAGTCATGATTGTATTTGCACGACTAAATCCACGTTCTAGCAGAAACTTATCCAGCTCGCCAATAAGAGCACAGTTCTCGTATAGTTCTTTTTCGTTTACTTCTAAGTAGAGGGCTGTAGCAAACTTCAGAGATTCCTCTGCACCCTTAAGAGCTAAAAGCTCAGCACCCTGAATATCTAAATTCCAAAATGTGTATTGAGAAGCATCCAAATTATTGCGCTTGAAAAAAGTATCTACTGTTGTAGTTTTCATTGGCGTGTGTTTTACATACTCAACCCATGGGTGCGCCTGCAAATGTGTCTTTAAGTTCAAGACACTGGATGATTGGACATTATTTGATTCGTGAAATACTACGGTTTCATCATCCTTGTGGGTAATAACTGCTTGATAAACATTCGGAATACCTCTAGATTTTGCTTGGTCGACTTTACTTTGAATTGCATCTATCCATACAATCTTGTCACTAGAAACATCTAGGCTTTTGTAGAATCCTAGCTCTTCACAATCATGTGCGCCAATATGAAATACACCAGTAACCGATATCTTCATCATATCTAGAATTAACTTTACAGCGGCGGTATCAATCAACATTATGTTACTTTAGCAACCCTGTTAAAACTGTACGCTGCGTTTGCTGAATATCGCGTTTCTTGGTTTTGAATCCCTGTTTAGTTCGGCGGCAAGTTACTCCACGGTAAGATTTACGATCACATCCACTTGCATGGTACATTACACGAGCCACGTATCCGCGGTACGATAGTATTTGAGAATGTGCTGCTCGAGATAGAGATTTTAGAAGACCGTACATCCACTTTTGGTATTCCTTCTTACCTTGTAGTGGAACTGAACCATTCTTCTCTAAATATGCCTTAAATACTATTCGCAGCTTTTCAAAAGGGTATACTTCAGATAAATTATGTATGAATTCACGATGACGAGCCATATCTTCCGGTTCTGGATTATCAGGGTAATTCGATGCCATAGTGAATAGGAAATCACGACCTGGAACGGCGGTAGGTTTCATTTCTAAATACCGTTTCTTGACTTCCTCAAACGAGGGATCAGGACCTGGATCCGGAACTTCAGGATTGGAAGCACATTGAGTTCTGAGTTTATTGTTTACCATATTGTGGATCTCGTACAACCATTTACCTGGGTTCCCTTTCAGTGGATGCTGGGCTACATACTGAGATGTAGACTCTCGACAGTATTTGCATGGCAACATCTCCTTCATCTGAAGCAGAACCTTCTGGGGATTTGGAGAGAAAAATGCAATCAAATGAAACAATTGCCAAGCACTTGGGCCCCAAAAAAGGGTATTAAATCCCATATCACTACTCTTTACCGCAAAAAGATTTCTACACAAGGTTATAAATGAGCACTAATCATACAGTTATGACCTTTGCAGTTGCAGCGTATTTAGGTTTTTCGCTCAGCCAGTTCTTTGGATCCATAACGCGCGATCTAGTTACGCCATTCATAGCTGTTCTATTTCCTGGAGTTCAGCAGGCGGTAGGACAATATGTCTTAACGGTTGGCCCAATTAAGCTCAGCATTGGCGATGCTATTGGCGCGACCTTCAACCTACTCATTGCGTTTGCTGTAGTCTCATTCACTCTACCATACCTTCGCGAGTATGCCCCAATGGGTGGTCGTAAGTAAAAAAACAATTACGGTCCAGTGAAAGTTATCAAATTACGGTCTATAATTAGCCTTCAATCTTGAAATTAGTCCATCCTCCTTTGTGATACTTTCCATAGGTCACTTCGACTCGTTTCTCCATGTCGGTTGGGGATAGACGGAGATCATTATCAATCATCCATTGCTTGAATATACGTTTCAGAGAAGTTCGATCAGTTGCCACAACTTCATCACCTTCAACGATTGGCGCAAGTTTCTCGCTCACAAACCTCGCAATTCCGTCGTTCTCGTTACGGTATTCCGAAGTATACTCCAGAACCTTCTCAGGCGGAGGAAGTTTACGCAAACCCTTGCCTTCCGTGAGAATATGTACAAGATAATTCAGGAATGGCGTTGCCCATTCTTTTCCTTGAACCGCAAACTGAATTGACTCATCCATTGGAAACTCATTTGGACCAGATGGTTTAGGTACAAACTTAGATGTAAAGTTGATCACGACCAAACGACGCCAAGTACCTCCGTCGGTAGTATTGATCTTAGGCTTATCGTTACATGCCAGATGAAACTTTGCCTGTACTTCAAACTCTGTACCTGACTTGAACAGATCACGAGCATACATCTTCTCACCTGAAGTAATTTCCTTCATCAATCCAGTATTCAGAGCAATAGACTCATCTGGTTCCTGCATGGTTACGAAACGCCTACCCTTGAGTCGAATAACTTCTGGAGCTGCATTACCTGACCCCTTACGCTTCTGAGTGAACAGAGAGATCGGAACAGTGCACGCATAATCGCCCAGAGATGTAGAGGTCAAATTCATAATCATGGACTTACCGTTAGAACCAGATCCAGTAAGAATATGAAACTTTTGGGCAGTATTACCACCTACAAGATTCGTAGCTAGATGTTTCATGAAGTATTCGCGAACTACCGGATCAGGAAGAACTTGCTTAATGAACGTATCAACTGCATTCCACGTATCATACTCGTAATACTTGCGAGATGCATCATAATCTAAGCCAGTTGAGAATGATAGATAATCCTGAGGTTTTCCGTCTCGAAACTCCATCTTTGTTAAATCCATAACGCCATTGTTGAATGCGATAAGGTCCTTATTTGAATCTACCAGCTTTGTGAACTCTTCATCGAAGAACAATTCACGACACTCTTTCATAACGTTATCCTTGAACTTGGTAGTCTTCAGCTTCGTATACATAAAGTTGAACTTATCACGTTGGGAATCCAGCTGGCAGTGTTCGCAACTACCACAGTCCTTCTTATTATCGCCAGTACACGTCAGAAGATTTCGCGTCTCCATCTCCATACTGATTGCAAGCGATTTCTTGAAGAACAGTCCAGCAATTTCCTTGGAAAGCTTCAGTTGGAGATTGATTCCACGATCAGTTTCGCGCCAAATATGTCCTGCCCACCGATACCATACATTCTTACCAAAATCACAGCAGATATAATGATCACGAAACTTGGCGTGAATGAGGGCAGCCACATCATGTTCAGTACCAGAACAGGCAACTATAATGAGTCGATCAACATTTCGAGACTCGATTTCGATATATCCTTCCTGACTATCCTCGCGAGACCAGTATCGTAGCGTACCTGCCTGTACACGATCTCCATCGTTACGGAATTTCAAACTTCCCCACATCGTATGACATCCTGCTTCGTCATACTTATCTTCTGCCTGCGCACTGAAGTCGAGGAATACATCTAGTAGATCAGGATGAATATTGAACAGACATTGACCTACTTTCTGCCACTGACCATAATCTACAGCCCTGCTTGGATTCATGTTCATCGCATGATCGCGATAATAGGTTCGATCATGTGGATCTAGAGGTGGAATAATAACTCGACCGGTTGGCGACGATCCGCGAGATCCAGGTTCACCTCCACGAATAGCCGGCCGGCCACGTCCTGGAGCTACCGCTCGGCCACCTGAAATACGAACATCGGAATACTGCTGCTTCAGTCCAGCATAAATTGTTTTGGCTTCCTCCGTCTGCGGAGTCTCGATACAATCATTACGCTGAAGCGATAATGTTCGCATCAAACTTACAGACGCCTGAGGAATCTCATCAATAATCTTTACTCCGGTCGGCGTCCATTCTACAATATACGAAACGAGATACGGTAAAGCATTCGGATCATTCTTACGTGAACCGTACAAGGTCCACGGACACGACCGATTCACAACATGCTCGTCATACACTTTATCCCATGAATCATTGAGAGGAAGACCCCCAAAGTGTTGATCCATAGTTTTCAAAAGATTACGACGAACACGCTGCTCGACAAACTTGTGTGTGCACACGCTGGGAACTACAATATGGATTCCGGACTTCTTCACATTCTTCTTGGAATCGATCGTCGGCTTACGCTTTTCCATGACATATATTTGAACACTTTGAGGGATTTCGAGATATTGACGAATTTCTGTCATATATGCTCCAATGAATGAGGTGACTTGGTCACGAGTATGCAGATGCTTCTCGACTTCACGAGAATATACGAAATCAAAATCAATGCGGAGAGGACCGATGTCTGACGATTTCTCCGTAAGGTATAGTTTCTCTTGATCCGTGATCGTTTCAATGTAAAGTTCATAAAATCGAGGTAGATCATCCTCTGGAATAAAGTATGATCCGCCAGCTAGCGAAGTATGTGTCCAGATACCATCAGCCTTGTGGTTATCCAGAAATTCACGTAGCTTGTCCTTGCTTGACATTCCGTAGTTGTTAGTCACAGAATAATTTGAGAGAATATCCGTTTTCATTTATTCGACGAACATTGAAAACAGGTTCCGTAAATTAGGTCTTCAAGTTTGAACAGTAACCAACACCGTCCGCAAACTTCGTACATTATATTGTAAAACGAATTTATAGAGAGTCTTGAAGTAAATAGTAAGTAATGAAGTTTTGTCCGGCTTGTCGCAATATGCTCTATCCTATCGACGAGAGCGTAGTGGATGGAACCAAGACTGCAGTGTTTTCGTGTAATAAGTGTCCGTACAAGCAGAAAATTAACGATGCGAATCCGTTAGTGTATGAACATATTCTTCGCGAAGATAAGGCTTCTCATCTTGCTAGCAATGAGTATCTCGAGTACGATCCAGCCCTTGAACATTTGACCACGATTTTGTGTCCCAACACGGAATGTCCTTCAAAGTCTGGAGCCAAGCCTGATATCGTAGCTATTAAGACAAATGTTCCGAAGCTGATTTGGCTGTATAAGTGTGCTAACTGCAAGACTTCGTGGGAACAATCATCTCGCGTTGAATAGTAATGGCAACGCAAGCCGAGAGGTTCTGTCGTTGTGTCAAGAATGTTTCTAAAAAAATTACGCTTCGTCGTAATCTAGCTAAAACGAAAGAAGGGGCGGCAACTGCAATATGCACAAAAGCTATTCTGTGGCCACAGGGTCGCACGATTCGCCGTTTTTCATGTCGCGGAAAGAAACCTAAACTTGTGACTCAGAAGCGGAAGATGTAAGAGCCTTCCACGATACTGGAAACAGTGGCTCAATAAGTTCACCGAGCTTACGAGCATATTCTTGAATCTCGCGCTGGGCAGTAGGATCCGTGCGCAGATTATAAAGTCGAGCATACGCTGCCAAACTTCCTGTCTCAATGAATTCAGTATACATAGATTGAGGAAGAATACATCGAGCAATTTCAGGCGCTACTCCTCGTTCCAAAAGATCTTCATACACCATGACATTAACTTCAGTATGTGTCTTAATTAGTTGATGAACCATTTCCGAATCAATAACTGGTATTTCCTTACTTCCCTGCTTCAGCTTAGGATCGCGCTCGCGAATCTGTTCTGGCGTTGGAACCCAGCATTCTGGAGATGTATCAACATACCTGCGCGAAACTTCATTGCGCGCAAACCCAATTTGGTGACGATACCATTCACGCGCTACAAAAATTGGCATTTTTAGTCGTAGACGGATTTGGGGATGAAAGAATGGAGAAATATGATTATGCTTGGCAAGGTATGTCACCAGCTTAGAATCTTGGGCTGAGAACGTTTGTGATTCTTTAGCAAACGATACGCGAGCAGCATTCACTACTGTCAAATCCGATCCAAAAACTTCAAGGAGTTCCATTGAAGATTATTGCATAGTTGTATTAAAACGGAAAGAGTATACAGATAATTTTAGACAAGTAAGTAATGGAACAACTTCGATTTGATTCACGACTTATTCATCCTGAAGTTCAGTCAGTTTCACGTCAGTCAGTTATGGATTCACTGAAAACTGACCGTATTACTGAACCGTTTTATACGAAGTACGAGTATACTGCTCTCATAGCCACTCGTGCCGATCAGATAGCAAAGGGTAGTCGTCCTCTGGTATCTTTAGATGGAATGATTACGTCTGATCCACAGTTTCCATGGGAGGTAGCCGAGAAAGAAGTTGCACAAAAGGTTCTGCCATTCATTATTCATCGCCGATTTCCCAACGGTATTTCCGAGTATTGGAGTTCACAGGAACTTGATATCATGTGGTGATAAATATTTATTACTCTCCATTCATCTGCTGGAGTGTTTCGGCCGATGGAGGATAAACTAAGAGAGTAGGAGTGCTGGCGGTGTAGTATAGCGATGGTGCATCATGTACGGCTGTTCCGTTCGCAAACTGGATATCAATGCTAGTTAAAGGATCAAATCGAGCCATATCGCGACCCACATCTAAAAATAAGCGACGAGCGTCCGATCGAACGTAATTAGTCCAGAGATCACGAAGTAAAAACACGACTAAGACCACTGACGCTAAAGCAGTATAGAGCATATTTTGTGAGTACAGCCATACTACTGCTGACAGAAGTAGAACGGTGGCGCCAGGGCGTGTGAGTTTCAGTAAGAGTTCAAGCAGTCCAAAACTGAATTTCTTGAATACTACGACAACGAGAAGAAGTCCTAGGACTACGAGGGCAGAGGTTGTATCTTTCATTCTTATATTTCAGTTAGAAAACGAATATAGAAGGAAAAAGAGTATAACAAGTAAATGATTATTCCAATTCGGTGTTTTACTTGCAATAACCCATGGCTAGCAAGTCGCTGGCTCCTATATCTCCAAAAAGTTAAGGAATACCGCAAGGAAGAAGGCAAGACCGAGATGGAATATTTAACCGCGACAACGACCAAAACTGCCGAAGGTAAGGCACTTGACGACCTTAAGTTAACTCGAATGTGTTGTCGCCGTCATATGTTATCACATGTTGATCTAGTTTAATTTTCTTAATCTCCGTTGAAGTCGAGAATATGGCTGTATCTGTCATGTAATAAAATCCGGTTAACACACAAATGTCCTATACGGAATATTTGCGTCGCAAAGATGCATCGACAACTAAGGTCGTATCAACACAGAAACCCACAGATGCTTCAATGTATATCGTAAAAGTCCGGATGGCGGCAGCGCAGGATTTTGCTTCATCTGGCGCTCGGATTGGGGCAGTTAATTCAGGAGATTACTCGTCAATGGCTCCTTTACATCAGGTTCTATCCTATCAGAAGAAATCTGGTGGCCGAACTCCAGATGCGAGTGCATTTACAACGTATCGTGGCGGCCAGGCTATTGGATCGGAAATTCAGTCAGGACTTCCAACTGGAAAAGTTACACTAGCACCTTGCTACACAATTACTCCCACGACTCCGGCTCAGAGCTCTTCAGACTTTGTGCGCAAGACTCAGGGGTGTAAGGTTGGGCTTGGACAACCACATGCTGCTGCAACAGTTGATAAGCCTAAATTTGTAGATAATACGATACGTAACCTTGGTGACCCAGCATTATGCACAGTTCCAGTCCCTAACCACGGTGTAAAATCAGAAGTGCCTCATAATTTATATTCTGCACGTCCAGTTCCTTCCGTCAAAGGCAATTTAGCTCCAGGTAAGGATCTTGGTGCATTTGGCGGTAATAGCAATTACAAGCCTGGAGCGGCTCTACGTCGTCCCCAGAATTACCACATTTGTAAAGAAGATACGAATGTTGGTACGACGTTAATAAAACCACTTGCTCGTAAGTACCAGATACCTGCAAATACTCCATCTCACTTAAAGATTAACGATCCTATTGGTCCTCGAACCGCTTAAAGAGTTTTCAAGTATTACATCAATGTTGTTCGTGTGCACGAACATTAAACAATTTCACACATTTGCTGAAAATTTCAAGCAAATGTATGATACGAAACAACTCCTAGATTTATCAAAAGTTCCATCTTCAAATTTAGCAATTGAAAGTTTGGCTATTGTTAACCATCATTCGGATGTTGTGGTATTTTTAGGTTACTTGGAACCTGGCTGGATGCTAGAGTCAGCCCATCAAGTTCAGTTACGTAAACTAATACGTAAATTTCCAGTTGCCATGATTACGAAATTTGTAGATAGCATTCCCTTCTCCTGGAAAAACGAAATCGATACCCTTTATTCAGAAAACCTTTAAATGGAACCTCCAATTCTTTCAACTATGGTTGTGCTTTATTACACGAATCTCAAGTTTGATACGAATAAGATTATGAGCGATCTTGAGCTTGAATCGCCTATTATTAAGGTAGAAAAGCGTGGAGTTGCTCGCCGAGGAGAAAGTAAGCGCGACCAAATTAAGCGCCGAGTCAAGAAGGATGCTCCAACCCAGAACACTACCGGTTTCTGTCATAATTCAATTACAGTTGTTATTGTGAATAATGGTGATGGCGAGCTTTTAGAAAAAGAAATCACAATCAAGATCTTTCAGAATGGTGTATTTCATCTAACTGGAGTTCTCGATCCGCGATACGATATGTCCGCTATGCGAATTCTTCTGGATGTGCTTTGGAACAAGTGTCGACACGCAATCAATGCTGAATCCGAACGTCCTGAAATTCTGCGTCGCCGTGTTGTTCTCATGAATTATACTACTAAGCTTTCCTCTAACGATACTGTAGCTCGTGAAGTTCTGCATAACACCATTCGTTCTATGAATAGCACACTTATAACCTCGCAGTATGATCCTGATGTGTATCCTGGTGTCAAGATTCGCATCGGTCCCAATAATTGGACAGCTAAGGTATTTCGAACTGGAAAGATTATTCTGACTGGAATCACTGATCATGAACAGTGTGCTCAGTTTATTGGACTGTTGCTTGAGCTGTTTGCGAAGGTGCTTCCGACAAAGTCGAAACTACAAACGAGCTCAGGACAAGCTGTCCTACCGTTAGGGCAGTAAGTAACAGAACCCAAATATACATCATATAAGGCGTAACATTTTGCCAAAAGTTACTAAAGATTGCGACGCTTCCTGCTACAACGATGAGTAGACTTACCACGCTTCCTCCGATGAGTCCTTTTACGACGGCGTCCATTTACTTTACGTCGACCTTTTGTATCCTCTTCAGATCCGCTTCCTGGATATAATTCTTCGGCGCCGCGAAGACGAAACCCTCCCATTTTTATTGGAGTAGCGGTACGAAGATGGTCATATCCTGCATGAGCTTTGATTTGGTTCTGTAGATCAGCCGCGTTCTTCAATATGTCTTCGTGATTTATTCCAGGAACGCTATTGGCAGTAGGTAATTGGCTTGGTGCTACATTCAAATTTTGAACAGCTCCTCCACGCTTAAGTTTACGCCTACGTGTGCGGCGACCAGAACCTTTTTGACCAGCACCCATACCTGCATAATGCGCAGCTGCAGCAGCCTGGGACGCTATCGTCTTTGCACCAGCGGCTTCAATTATTCCTCCTTGAATATTCTGGGCCCCAGGAATTACGAGTGGAGCAGTTCCAGTCATTATGACTCGACCACTAGCATCCGTCGTATAAGAAGCCATATTAATGTATTGAACAGAAATAACACAAATGGCTTCTTTGAACTCTGTCCAAATTCAGGCGCTCGTTCGCGAAATGGATCATTCTATGCGCCGCCACAAGGGTCTGAAGACTACAAATCCAGCCGAGTATCGCAAGAAGGTTGCAGATGATAACCAAATTATGTACAACCAGTTTCCAACAATTTTTGAAATGCATATTGATGGGAAGTTGGATCAGACATTTTTCGAGATGCTGAAGATGCGTCGTAAGGTTGAGCTTGGCGAAATGACAGACGATGAGGCTTCACGGATTGTGGGTCAAAAACTATTTGACCGGTTTGTAGATCCGGTAGTTAAGAAGCTTGATGGCGCAACTGGTCAGGCAGCTCCAGCTGCACCTATTGGATCATATGCCGATTATTATAAGCAGTTTGAAACAAATGAACGTACAGACTAGATCTGCGTATAGATCTGCGTATCAAAGTACTTGTGTAACTCGAACCGTTCAGAGCATTGATAAAAATAAAATGAAACTTGCAGGAATTAAGAAATGCCCATGTCCTCCAATTTGTATACCTCCAACTTCAACATCAATTTCTCGTGCTAACTGCATAGGTAAATGTGGTCCTGGTGTGTGCAATAGTATTGGTGATATAACTGTAGGTATAGTGTTTCCTACTCAGGGCGAATTTCCAGATCAGATAACCATATTTCCAAGTCCACCTGTTGTTTATCAATGGTACTGGATTAATGGAAGTGGAGTACACACTGCATTTTCTGATGGAAATAATATTTTTGGAAGTCAAAACCCATCAATATGTTTAACACTACCTGGAGGAGATACCTGTGCTGCGTATAACATATACTGTATTTATTCGAATAACTGTGGAAGTATAACAACAGATACATATTCAACATGTTTTGTTCCAAATACATAAACCTGATTTACGCGGATTTTGTACTATATACATAAATGCGGCTATTAACTTCATTATTAACTCTATTTGTTATCATTAATCCAATTGGTGGACAGGCTCCAATTGGAACAACTACTGTGACCGCTACTGCAACACGGTCGCGTGCAGGAGCTATCCTAACTCCTACCATGACTGCGACTCGGTCTCGTGCCGCTATTCCTACACCTACCATGACTGCAACACGGTCTCGTGCCGCTGTTCCAACGCCTACTGTGACTGCAACACGGTCTCGTGTGGGTGCCACTCCATCTCCTACGATTACTGCTACTCGAACTCGACCTGCACTTAGTCCGACCAATACTGCATCACGAAGTGCAACGAGTACTAATACTTACACTCGTTCTGCTCTATTATCTCGATCTCGAACTGCTTTGGCGTCGGCTTCAAGAACAGCCACACGCACTGCTTTAGGTAGTGGAACTGGGACAGCTACAGTCACCCAGTCTCCAGGTTCATCTGCTTCAGGAACTGCAACACGAACTGATAGTCCTGTAGGATCACCTTCGAATACCCCAACCCCAATTGGAACTTCAACCACAAGCTGGACATCAAGTTATACTCCCACAATGTCAATGACTGGAACGCGGAGTTATACTGCCAGTGGGACAATTTCACCGACAATGACTATTTTGAATGCTCAGGCTGTTCAAACTTCTCAATCGGCGCCATCGACTTCAGTGGCAACGGTTGGAATTATTAGTGGAGCTGCTGTTGCATCAATTTTTGGAATTGTGATTCTTGCTTTTATTTTGAGACGACCAACACGAACACCAGCGACTCGTGTTATATTTAATGAAGAGGTGCCAGTAGTGAAAAATCCTGTTTTGGAGCGACAGCGAAGTATGTCTTATCCTCCAACTCTTCCTGTGCCTGAACCGGAAGCAATTGTTCGCATGTTTCCTGTGATAAACAATACTGCTCAAAAGAATCCTTTTGCAAAGGGATTAAGTATGAAGTTTTCATCTATGCCGACACCTGTGCGAACCAATATATTTCAAACTCCACTCCCACCACCCCCACCACCGCCTCCAGAGGAGGAAGTTTAACCGGATTCGCAAACAAGAGTCTTGCGCAGATCCATCAGTATTTTTCCGAGTTTGTTTTGACCACGCCACTTTGAAGGCACGCGAGCCTTGTCGGTATCCATGGATGTTCCAATACCCCAGTATGTTTCTCGAGCATCCGCATTTCCAATTTGTTTCTCGCCAGTTTCCAGCAGCTTCGAACGAAGTTCTGGATATTGAGTGAATTTGGCGCGCACAGCTTTTGCCATAATTTCATCCTTCTTTGGATCCCACTCTTCCGCCGTAATTGTCATCTTCTTCTCTAACGCTTTCACAGCCTTTGGAGTAGCTGTTCCCATGATTTTCGTATACATATCATCATTCTTGATTTCACGAGCTTTCATTGCTACAATATAGTGTGTTACTGTTGGGTAACGTACTCCATCAATATCCACGGCATGATTCGAAGAGTTGCTGAATGAAGAGTATGGTCCACCAGATTCGTCGCCAGTACTGAATAGAACAGGCTCAGGCTCGACTTCTTTCTTGAGTTTCTTGGTCTTTTTTGAAACAACTTCAGTGAATGGTTCCTCTTCGACTTCCTTTTCAGGTTCCGGCTCCTGTTCCTGTTCGCGCTCAGACCGCTTGAGTTTACGGAATACAAAGGTGCGATTCAGGAATGAGAATACTTGTTGTTCCTGCGTGAGAGTAATACCATTCTGATTCTGATACAATTCAGAAAACATTTTTGATTCTTGGAGTTCGTAATTTACTTCTTTCATGATTTCCACAACGCGATTGAATGGAACAAGGTACTCAACTTCAGGCTTATCGAAACTCTCGAGAAATACACGAATAGGCATTCCAAACTCTTCTACCCAAGATTCACGATCCTCATACTGCTTTGAGATTTCGCCACATACCTGCTTATCGTCGCCAAACAAGTGAGTCTTCTTTCCCATAAGGAGAGAGTACACTGCCTTTCCATCCAAACACGTTCCAAAGAACATATTCTTTCCATACTTCTCGATATTCTTAGCAAAGTTACGGAACGTCTCTTCAGACTCGCAAGCATAGTGCAAAGCAAACTGACACGAAATATCATCGAACTTATTCAAATCACGGAACTTCTCAAGATATTCGGTTGATGGCTGTTCCTTCCCAGTTAGAATAGACATATACTTATCCTCCTGCTCAAGAAGAGGATAGACGGTCATGTCTCCTTGTAGGTACAGAATGGCTGGCATGTAATCATACGGATTCTTACGACGATCATTCAAGTAACGCACAGCCGAACCTTGTGTCGGAGACGTAATATTTCCAAGCGAGATATCTACTCCTACAACTTTAGACGGTTCAGTCTTCTTCCATTTGTAAAGATCACCGCCACGCCCTACCGCCAGTTCAAGTAGCGTATCGCCCTTCTGGATATTTGAACGATATAATTCGTCCTTAATACGGTTATGGAAATTGTAGACATCGTTGAATACACGGCATCCGCGCTTCAGATCGTCACGATAGTACATATCGTCTTCGAATGTATCATCTGGTGGCGATGTCACAAAGTTTTTCAGCATCTCTTCAGAAATAGATACGTGCATTGAAGTCCAAATTGAGTTTGCCACAAAGATATCGTTTCCGTACTGGGGTTCCTTGAGAACAAGATACTGGTAAGTCTTATCATAACGCGTTCGCAGAATTGTCCACCTTCGTATCTCGGTATCAAATGAACACTCTACGATAGTATTTGTTTCTACACGAGTACCGGTCTTATCAACTGGAAGACCTTTATCATTCACCGGAACTAGAATCTGGTATGCATCTGGATCACGAGGAACTGCCGGCTGAAATATCGAAGGAATGCGAATATTTGTGGCAGCTACCTTCTTTAATGATTCAGGTAGTTCCTTCTCGACATACTCTCCAGTCATCGTCTCGCGAGGATAGATGATATCGTCTCCAGGTGTACGAGATACATACAATTCTCCCTTCTTTCCAATGTTTTTAGTGATTGGATCTAGCGTCTCTTCATCTGTGATGTTGAGTAAGAAGTCAATACTGTTCATATTTGCCGGCTTCCACTTGTAAACGCGAGACCATGTCTTGCCCTTCCGATCTTCTGATGGCGCAACTCCACTGGCACGAGGCGTAAAGATCAGTCCATCAGTTTCATATTCAAACTGCGTGTCCAGAATAGTGCGAATAGCTTCTTCCATCGATGACCCATCGCCTGCTAAGAATAGCTTGGTTTCTACACGCAGAGGAGTTAGAGAGGGTAGAGTTGTGAACTGTGACTTCAAATCTTCTACAAACAGCTTTGCCATTCCAAGTCGTGAAGATTGAGGATTCTTTATGATATCTTCGTCTGTCTTCATGAGTGGTAACGACTTTGTGTCGCGATTGCGGAATCGGTAGATATCGAAGATACAGAACAACTGCTTGTCGGCAATATACTCTCCATCGACAAAGTCACCAGCGTGCGAATCATCAATAGCCGTAACACCAGTCCATGTAATTTGATTTGTTGGAGTTATTTTCAGGAGTTTACGATCACGAGAAACGTACAGTCCAGACCGTTCTCCGTCTGCTTTGTTTGTTACAGTATAGCCTTTCGAGATATTGTGAGGACTTGAAGTTGTCATGTGTCGACGAAGCATCGTCACTGGATTATAAAAGCATACTCCGGACATCTTGAACTCCTGACTGTATCGCTGCATATCGGAAACTGCCAGAAGAAATGGAGTACGGTAATAAGATTGAGAAATAGCTGTCATAATTTTGAGAAGATCGTCTACGATGAGTTGCGAATCAATCTTCGTATCCTTACCCACAAACTCAATCTCTAGCTCGTAAGATACTGGTTGTTTCAGCAAAGTCTTCAAATTGTACTTGACGTTTACGCCACGAGATTTTACCACCGAGAAATCAATTCGAAATAATTCAGATGCGGTCTTAAATGACTTGCGGTGAATCATACGAACATGTGTTTTTGGGTCATTTGGGTTTCCTTCCCAATCCTTGCGCAACTTTGACTCTGATCGTAGAGTGAACCGTGAACTTACTTCAGGTACATCGTACATGTCCACCTTTCCAACCGTACCTTCATAGTACCTGTGCTTACGCTCGACATCTACCGCCATTCCTCGGAATGAGTTCGACGATACGAGCTTGTAAATATTTTGTGGTCCCTCCACATGTACACGTGTACAGTCTGCATAAGAGAACGTCATACGGTGCTCTTCACTTACCGACCCAATCGATAAGGTTTGAATTGTATTAAACAATCGGTCATATACATCCTTCGTTTGGATCTTACCACAAAGCAGTTTGCATTCAAACTCTGCTTTATGATCTTTCTTTGCAATATCAATAAATTGAGTGAGTCCTACAATTACAGGGTTTGTAATTATAGACTCCATACTATTATATTTTAGCTGGATTAAAACAAGTCCATTTTTGACTAATCATGTATCATCCGTTCATAAGTCTTTCTTGTCTTTTGATCTTCATCCATACGCTTCTTCTGATCTAGGCAAAAACTCACGTAACGATGAACTTCCTTCAAACATTCATCTGAAAGATCATTTGTAGATACTAAAATTCCAGACTGGGTCTTCGTATACGACTCGGTATATCGCTTTACGATATCAAAAATTTGAGTGTGTTCAGTAATTTCAAGCTTATCAATTTGTTCCTTCATCCACTCCTTCTCATTCCGTGAGACCATTTGTATATTGAAGTTTTTTGGTGTTTAAACTGGCGGAGGGGGGAGCGTTGTGAATACTGGAGCCTCGTCGTCTCCACCCTTCTTTAGCTTACGCTTCTTCTTCTCCGGCACTGTAGCTGTGGTAATGACAATCTGCTTTTCACCTTCTGGAATAGCAACTGGGGCTGGAGTTAGCTCCGGTACAGCCTGTGTGACAACAACCTCAGGTTCCTTGAGACTGAGAAGCTTACCTACAATAATGATATCCACATCCTTCTGCTTGAACTGTGAACCCACAACTTCAAACTCAATTTCTGAATCGATTGCGGCATTATTGAAATCATCATTGCCCATATGAAGATCGCGAGGAATGAGGATCTTGATTGGAGGAGTCTCGGCGTGAATTCCAATCTTTGAACGAATCTTGACGACTGCCTTGAATCGCTGACCTGGGTGCGGTAGACATACATCCGCCTGAAACCGAACATCATAATCTACCCCTCCGCGAATATAATTAGTGCGTCCGAGAGAGTACTCCATTAGAGTAATACTATTGCGCTCAATATACCCTTCGGCAGAACAATGGCCTTCATAACTCATCTTAAGTTGAGCCAAAATAGAAGCCTCCATATTGCGCTGGAGAAACTTTGAGTGGATATGAACCTTCTTAGTAAGTTCACGACGTTCAAATAGCGGATCCATTTGGTTATTCAGAACCCCCAGATTATTTTATTAGTTTTTCATCTGTTTAAAGCTTGTCTCGAAGATTCTTGGATACTGCAGGTTCATTCAGAATCTCGAACTCTTCAGGAGTTAACCAAAACAACCCTGCCTTTCCTGCAAGAACTCCTTCACGAACAATGAAGTTCAGGTAAATACACCTATCCTTCTTTGTTTTAACTTTTGCTGGAAACCCTTCGTCTTTCAGCCATCGCGAGAAAGCGTTTAGAATACCTTCCTTATAAGACGTACATGCACGTCCACCAATATTCTTTTTACGATCAGCTCGCTTGAGCTCTTCTGAATCAACATCCAAATTGAATACGATCACATCCTCTTTCATCGAAGCAAAAAAATCGTCTTTATGCTCAATAAATTTCTGTTTGAGTGCATCTAACCAACGATTATACTCATCTAAATCTTCGCCGATAGGAGTTATTTTCTCTCCAGCTTTGTAGACTTGATTGAGTCCAAAAATATACAAGTTTTCAGTCTTGAGTGGTTTAGCATAAATGGGAGGATCAGCCCAGTTGAGGGTCAACATGTAATCTATCTTTTCCTGTCTGGAAAGAGTGTCTACAATATACCAATCCTGGATGTTTTCAGGGAAGGTTTTTATGTGATCAGGAAGAGCTGCGCGTTTTGGAGCGAGAGATACAACTTCTTGGGCTCGTGGAGCTTCAACTTCTTCTACCATCGGAATTTTAACCTGCATACGTGTTTCTTCTTTCAGTATGCGATCCAGTGCAGTTTGGTTTTCTGCCGAACTGTATGCCAGGTATTTACCCTTAGATTCAAGATGCCCTAAACGACCATTCTTATCTTTGAGTTGTAACCCTAACTGAATTGCATTTTCCAAAAGATATGAAAGAACATCAGGTGCATACCCATTCAGTAAAGAATGTTTCATTAAATCATCATTATTCCAAACTTGCTTCTTTACAAAAATCTTCTGGAGTTTATCGAACACTTCGTCGCGTACATCAAGGTATGATGATAAGGGTCGTATATGATCAGGATCTTTTTCAGATTTAGGAACTTTACATATTATATCCATCGTCGTATCGTCAAACGTTGGGGAGAACATCTGTTCGAGTGAAAGTTTGAGTTTGGCTCCATCTTGGTTACGTGTTTGTGGGATCTTGATATCCTGACGCCACTCTTTTGGAAGATTATTCAATCCGCGCTGCAGCTCACAGTCCATAGACGATTCCATTACGATTCGTTTTACTTTCGCAATTTTGGTAGCTTTCTCTTCCACGAACACGCGGTAAATGTATTCATCCAAAGCTTCCTGCTTTGAATTGGGATATCTGCATACATGCAGATATACAGTACAGTTCTGATCTTCAAAATTCAGAAGAGAATGTGAGCATGTGCGCATACCACGTCCAATAATTTGTTCAATTCCGGACATATTGAATCGTGGGTCCAGGATATGAATTTGACGAACGTACTTGAAATCTACACCTTCAGAAACACGAGGAGATGCTACAACAATGCGAATATCCGATCCATCACGATTTTCAGCACGACGTAATCTATCTAATGCACGACGCATATCAGCATCTGATGTATCCGATACAAATAAGACATACTTTCCGCGAGTTCCACGAGCTACTTCACCAGACGTTTCCGGCAATAACTTATCTCCAATTGCCGATTCATACCCATGTTCCTCTAACATCATTGAAAATAACTGAGCGCCTTCTTCTACACGATTTGAGTAGATAAACACTACACCTGTAGTCTCTTCTAAAATCTTCATAATAAGAGCTCCCTTGGAACTGTACAATCCAAGTTTGGATGGCGCCAAGAATTTTTCAGACTTGTACTTGTATCCATTTACCGTCTTCTCAAACGTTTCACGAAACGATTTACCTTCAGGGTATGCACATAACAGAGCTGGGTCAATTACAGCAGATGAACGAAGTTTCTTGATTTCCTTTTCTTGATTGGGATGCACATACGATTTCACTAATTTTAGATACTTTAAAGGTTTAGTTATTTTCTTACCATCAAAATCGGTTTCACGATCATTTTCAGCGATAAGATCTTCTGGCGGAGGAAGACGGAATGGAAAAGTGAATGGATTTTCTCCTTTACTGAACGATATGTAATCAGCACACCATCCTCGGAATGCAGCCTCCTGACCTTTCTTGAAGTCGCCAGTAGGAGTAAAAATATCAGATGCTTTGAGTGTTTTGGTCAGATCTATGCGCCTATCATTCCACAGAAATAAGTTGAGATAGTAGACTATTTCGTCGAATGTATCATACATAGGCGTAGCAGTTAATAAAACAAGCGTAATACCATTGGCAGTTTTTAGGATAGTTTCAATTGCTCGTCCAACTAACTTGGATGTTTCGCCTTCTGTGGAATCTCGTAAGTTATGCGCTTCATCTACAATAATCAACCGATTATCAAACGTTTCATGAATCCATTTATTCACTTCATTACTTGACTTTTTGAGTTTTTCGCGATCCAAGTTATTGGCAAATTCAGTATATCCCTGAAACTCGTAGAACTCGCCAATAATCTTATTAGCAAGTTTTTGAATGCGCGAACGGCTGGCTTTGTCAGTATATTGTAGCGATTCTTCACTTGATCGCTGGATCATTTCAAGGTACCTTCGACCAGTACATTGTTTTGATAGCAGCAGTCCGTCTTCATCGAATGAGACATTGGAGGGATTGAATATTTGGCTCTTGAAGTTTTCCTGGATAGGAGGATTTGCTAAGACTAATACTTGTTTGTCCTGAAACTCAGGGCGAATAATATACTCTTCCGCGATCTGAATAGCCGTGCACGTCTTTCCAGCTCCAGTTCCGTGGACCATCAGAAGATTACGAACTGGAGAATCAGGAGACAGAACGCGGCGCAAAAACCTTTGTACAGGTTGGAGTTTGAATTCCTGGGATGTTTTAGAACACTGGTCTTCGCGCATATCTTTAAGTGCTTGAAGTCCCTCGCTTTCAGTAGAAAATCTAGGCAACTCTGGAACTTTAGTTTCTTTGAGTTCCTCGTGAGTTGTGTTCACCATTGTATTTCATCCTGAAAAACGAATCTGGTTTGGTTAACGGAGAGTATGCTAACCGTACAAATGGCATATGAGCAACCTGATTTTGAGACTGTCGACTTCCTTCTGAAGCGTGACTGGTTCGTGGACGTTCAAAGTATTCACGATCTTCTGCGCCGTACTTCTGATTTGGTCTTCTGGGAGCTGTTTCATAATCGCCACGAGTATTCTCAGCGTATTCGAGAAGTTATTGCTCCTTTGGACTACATTCCTGATCGAGCACTTCTGAAGATGAAAGTTTGTGATCTTACTAACGAGCACTTGGCTGTGATTTCTAAGCGCCGGCGTGATGAAATTAAGGCTATCATGAAGAAGGAGTGGGAAGATCATATGAAGAAGCACTGTCCTATTCGGCCACGCACAGATGAGATTGATAAGCGTATTGCTGCACAGGACAATGAGATTTCTCAAGCACAGAAGAAGCTCGAGGAATATACCGAGAAACGCAAGAATGGTGATCTGATGGCGCTTAAACGTTTCGATAAGATGATCTCGGATTTGAAGAGTCAGATGCCTAATCTTGAGATTGAGCGCTCTAAAATGGATAAGCGCTGGCTAGAACACGAAGAACTAAGGTTTCATGAACAGATGCTTTCTATGCCGAGCGAAGGTCCTAGTACTCGTCAAGTGCAAATGCTGTAACTCATACTGCTCCAAATGCCGAGATGCCGAAAAGCATTCGTGTACCTTCGATTACCGGCAAAATGCACAAAAAGATCTGAGTGCGAAGAATCCTCAGGTAAAATCTAAAAAGATAGAGGAAATATAATGAAGCTACTGGATATTGTGTCTGCTGTAGTGGTTGTGGATTTTGTGACAATCGTTCTATCTAAATTTTTTAACCTGGGCAAGTCTCTGGATAAATGGTATGCCAAGTTCGGCATGACCGCCGTTCTTTCGGATTGTTTGATTATTATTTTGGGTATTCAACTTGCTTTACTAATTGAGCCCAAGGCTGGATGGTTTCATTTACTCATGATGGCTCTAGCAATTCAGGTATTCCACGATATATGGTTTTACTTTGCGATTGTCGTACCTATTCCCAAGGGACATAATGAAATAATAGATCTGTTCAAGGAGTACGCTGATGAAAATTCATACAAGATTGTACTGGCCGATTCATTGATGGTTGTATCTACAGTAGTTCTTGCAGAAACATTAAGTTATTACCAGGAATCACTAGTGGCCTTTGTAGGACTTTTGGGAACTTATGCTTTAACGTACATTATCTATACTAAATAATGCCCCAACGTATCTTTGGATTTCTTTCTCGCGAAACTCCTGCGAGTCGTGCCCATTTTATCAGCAAGGCCTCACAATTCATTAAGAACGATAATTTAGTAAACCTTATTCAAAACTTTGATGTGAACAATATGAATGCGAATGTTCGACTGTCATCACAGTTTGTATCATTTGAAGGTATTCCAGGTCTGCATGCTCAAGTTACGGCATGGATGAATTCTAGGGTAGTATAATAATGGGACTCGGATTATTCGGAACTTCGCTTGCCCTGAATCCTAAATGTTTAGTTTTTTCATCATTTGTGCTAGCAGTGTACTGGCTTCCACATCCTAAGGCGTTTGCCCATAAGGTGTTAGTTGCTTTTCTGTTAGCCTCTCTGGCTTATGTAGTTTTGGCATGGTACGACATGATATATGACTGCACTGATCGTCTTAAGCCTACCATGTTGGGTTTGTTGACTGGCTGGGCTAAACCTGCCCATTACCAGAAGGACTTTGATGCCTTACCTGTAAGAGATAAAAAAATTGTCCGTATTGTTGACGGAGCTGTTTTAGTTATTTTAGTTGTTTTGGCGTTTAGTCCTTATGTGCTCCTCCGCTAAGCGTTGTGGAGGTCGTACATCACCTTTGAAACCTCGGTCTCGAACACCTCATCGTTGCGCTGGATACGAGCATGCACCTCGTTGTAGACATCCAAAACCCTCTGAGCATCGCACTGAACACCGATGAGTGCATTGCGAACAGTGTTCTCGAAGTTCAATCCAAGAGCTAGACGACGCTCGGCCTCGGCGCGAACATACACATTACCCTGTAGAGCATCCGCGTACTTCTGATCACGGATGTTCTGCTCCAAATTTGCGTAGCTATCATACGCTGCCCATCGCGTTCCATAGAACCAGTTCTCACCTGTAGTCTTGCCCCACAGGCGAGTAAGAGTATGCTTCACCAGCCTTGCCTTGTTGCGGTTTGCGCGCATCATCTTTGCCTTCTTTGCGAGTAGTGCGTTGGTAGTATTCGTCATTCTGCTGTTACCATATTCAGATCTGGCCTGACCGAATCCGTTTTCAACTGAAGACTAACGATTTTACACCTTCCAAATCTCTGCGAGCAATTTCTTCCAGCTTTTCTGCCCACGATTGCGCCTTAGGTAATGTCAGCCAGCCCTTCTCGACATATTTGAACACTCTTGTTTCAAATAAATTTGCAACCCTTTTCCAGACTTCAGGTTCAGGCATATTTGGAGAAATATGTTTTTGGTAAAGGTAGCATCGGCGCACACGGTACGAACAGAGGAGATCAGCTTCACGAACAATATGGTATACATCTTGATACCTTCCATGATCAGGAAACACGATTCTACCGTCAACCATAATACTATTCAGGTAACTGTACGACATAGTGGTAATAATATGTATAAGAGCCTTAATTCGTTCCGTATTCCATCCTTCACTAATAAGAAATTTCTCTACATTTTGAACGCCCTCTATGGGATTAATATACTTCTTATCGACACAATCGTGAAGAGCAGCAGCGTACACGATCATCTCGCGTTCATAAAATTCAACCGGTGTAATCAAGTTTGCAATGTTCACACAGTCCTTGGCGTGGCTCAAATCATGACTCGCATCAATGCCGTATCTATTGCACACATCTTTAATGAAGTCGTAAAGTTTATTCATGTTACTGTTTTCTAAGTTAGACATAATATATCCGTTTTAATCCTTATTGCGGCGCGTCATACGAGGCTTTGGCGCGGGAGGAGGTGGGGGTGGTGGAGGAGGTGGCATTTGTTCTAATTCAAGATTTTGAGTTTTATTGGACAACGACCTGATTAAGTAAGGGTTGTTCAAGATATACCGCGGTGTGCTCAATCTGTCCACAAATATCTGGGAGATTAAAGTTCGGAATACTCTTAAACTTTTCAAAACATTTCACACGAATATCTTTTGGAATGTTGGAATTGTGTTCTGACGCAAGTGTCATATCCTGCTTAATATATTTCAGGAATGTTCCACAATCTTTACGTCCAGATGGCGGAATCACAAGTTGTTCCTGGACTTTTCGCGAGATTTCCGACCACTGTTTTGCCGAAACCTTGTAGTTGTTTGCGAGAGTAGTCCATCCAAACTGTTGCTGAATCATATTTACAACTCCTATTCCGATGGATACACATCCAAAAATCATAGAGGTTGTTGTTGCATCACTAACAGTTACTCCCAAAACAAGATTGGCAATTCCAGTTAATGATATAGTTATATTGGATCCAATTGTCATCACTGTTGCGCGTCTACTATACCTAGAATACGATTCAGAATGCATCCATTCAAAACATTTGGCTTCATCGCACCAATCTGCCAGCATTTTGTCAATTTGCGGACTCCATTGCAATCCTGCCGCAGTATCTGGTGTCTCGTCTTTCGACATTCTTATACTGCATCGTCGGAAAAATAATCATCATTTTTTGAAGTAAAAGCTGCATTGATTTGGATTTTGTTTTTTGCATAATGTCTCCAATGTCCATTCAAAAAAGTAGCATATTCCCATTTATGTGCAGGTCTTGGATTGTTGCTTTCCAATTGGAAGTACAGAATATCAATCTTGTAATCATCGAGCGATTTTTGAGTATACCATTCCAATGAATCGCGAACAGTTAAATGTCCAGGTGCAAAAAGACCGTTCATAAATAAAGTTCCTGTTTTTGGGAAACATGTAATGGAAATAGACAAACCTCCAAATCGTACTTCACCAACATTCTCAATCAAATTATCAGACTGAAAGTATCCTGACATCATATAGAATGCCATCTAATTTTAGAGTGGGAGGAATGTTTAATCCTCTACAATAAGCTTTCTTCCACGAGTTAGTGCAACATAATATAAGTTTTCCTCTTCCTCTGTAACATCATCCGAGAGTCTTACATTATCATCTTCTAGCCCCTTGTATCCATGAATTGTGTAAAACTTATAAGAACACTTTATCATAGTTGTCATATTTTCCTCGATTTTAGATATCATAGACTCCAAATCAGAAATACTCAATGTTTTTAGAAATTTAGGTAGATCATCCTCATACTCGTCATCATCAAATGAGATACCTCGCATAATAAGAGCATGCTGCTTTCGTATAGCCCTAATTTTTTCAGAAAAGCTATTAATCCAAATATTATCCATTGAACTCGCTGTCTGAAGTAGCTTCCTCCAAGTTCGAAATAAGTAAGTATAAGGCTTATTATCAAGTGTTTTTAGATCTTCGTTAAGAACCGTTTCATTCTTGCTTTTAGAAATCATCCAGCAATCTGAAAAGCGTTGTCTAATAGTTTCACATGCTGGATCTCCTACTCGGAAAGTCGAATAGAATTCAAGAATCAATGAGTTTGGAGGCATGTAATTAAATCCATTGACAGAACCACGCCATTCATAAATTGCCTGTCGTGGATCGCCTACAAATATTTTAGGAATAGTTGTATGATCAAGTAGCATCCGAAGCATCATTATATCAAAATCTTGCGTTTCGTCTACCATAACCATGTCATACTTATCTTCAACATACTTCTTGAACCATTGTTGATTTAATGAAAGCTTTCGCAGACTTTCAAATGTAATGAACTCTCCGTCTAGTGTTTTTGTCCATAGTTGAAGTAGTAGTGTCTTTGTGTCTTTTAGAACATTGTCACAATAATCTTTTGATTTAGCGTATGTTGGCTGATTACAGAAATCTGAGTATAGTTTTACTGTATTTTTCTTAATAGCAAATGGTTTGCCCTTAAGCCAAGGCACAGCGTCTGCAATAGTTTGAGGAGATAGTTGAACAATATTCACATGTTCATTACCGGTTTTTGATATATAAATATGATAGAGCAATTTATCTATATTTATAGCCTTTACATTAGTAATTTTCTGTTCTCGCAATTTATTATTAATTTCTTCAATCAATGACGTATTAAAAGCTGTGTATAGAATCCTTTTATCTTTGTGAATTTTTGCAAGGTTAAGAAGAGTAGTCGTCTTTCCACTACCAGCTACTGAACAAATAGCCATAATATCTCCTTTCTTAAAATTGTGTTTATTGACATAATCTCGATGAATATCATCTAGAAGATACATAGACTTCTTGCATCGGGCATAGATCATACGAACAGAATCAAGTTTCTTGGTAATATTCTTGAAGTACTCAATGCAGTCGGATGTAGCATTGCATTGAATACAAGTATTTTCACAAACTTCTTGGAAGGAACAAGAAAATCCAATCCAAACATGACGAATCCTTCTATCAATTTCAACTCTGTAACTATCAGTATCAAATAGAGTTATCCACTCATTACATCCAGTATAAAGGTAGATATTACAGTTCTTACCGACAGCTGCTATCGCGTTCTCCCAGTTTGTGTGGGGGATTTCACATATTATACGATCTCCGATTTCAACCTTTCTGATGTACTGATTCTCAACATTGAATATCCAATCCAAGTCCGAAGTCTTATCCCTACTTAATACATCTTCAACCTTGATTGGAGAGTTTTGAAACTCTACACCCTTATTATGTGTAGTACAGTATGTATCGACAAGATGCTTAGATATATCATTCTTTCGCAGAATCTCGCAACTATCTTTCTTCATAAATCCAGTCATCATGTTATGCCAAGAATCAGTCTTTCTCTCTACTGTAGCCTTTTCACACTCGATATGAGTATCTTTTACAGTGTTCTGATGATAGAAGTGTTCAGTATAATTATTTTCTGCATTTCTTGACTTTCTGAAATGTAGACGCTCGTCACAGTTATAACATTTGAAGTGACTAGTAGTATCGATATTGAACTTATAGATATCATCTACTGATACAACTTGATCACCTAAAATTGATATACTAGGCATCCTTACTAAGTTAAAAATTAGACTGGATGATTTCGTTTTTCAATTAGTTAGTTGATGACAAGTGTTCCGTATTCTACATTGTACCCCCACCAGTCCTCATCTTCCTCATACGAATGAAATGTAACACTCGTATCAGGCAGTTCGGTTATTGACACTCCAGGCTCCAACCAAGTAAGTCGACATACCTTTCCATCCTTTTCTAGGTATCCTCCCCCACCGACAGAATAGTACGTCCAACTATTATACTTACAGTTAGGGTCATCTTTACTAAATATTTCTCCGTCACATGCTGACGACAGAGAGCAATACTTTGTAGCTGAACAAGTTCCTGTTTGTTTGCTGATATGGTTTTCTGCAACTGTCCTAAACTTGTGGTAACCGTTATCTTCCGTTGTAATTTCCTCAATTTCAGTATTGGATGCACACACGCGAGTCCATCGCTCTTCCTTTTTGTCAAGATCTGACAAATCACTGCAATAGCTTTTGAAGAACTCTTCTTTTGAGATAGAGTATGTCTGTTGAATAACTACTTTGCGCGTAATAGTCAGCATCCTTACTAAGTTAAAAATTAGACCTGTTTAGATCCATTTTTTAGTTTGTTTTGAGTTTTGTTTACCACTTCACGCAAATGTAGCGGCTATTATTGTAGCCATCGTTGACATCGCCAATGTTGATGGTAAAGTCCGGAAACAGAACCTGGAGTTCATCTCGGATAGCTTCCGAAATAGTAATGACGTCAACGAAAGTCTGTTCGCGAACAGTGTAATAGAATGAATGGCTTGACCTCTCCACTGCCACCTTGCGAGTGCCGTAGTAAATCTTCTCTACTGACTCGTTAATATACTCTTGCATCTTGGTCATTGCATACTCATCGCGCTGAGAATTCAGATCGGCACGCGTAAAAGGCTGCATCTTGTTCGTTACTGTCCCTCAATGTGAGCTTAATGAATCCATTTTTCATACTAATTAGTGCGGAAGCGGTGCATGCGCTCCTCAAGACACATATCATCCCACTCCAGACGATAAATCTGCTTCTCACCACTTCGCATAGTTCCAATCCAAACACCAGCCTTTCCTCCCTCCTCTGACCACTCGTTCTTAATCCAGCATGATGGATACTTTACAAGCAGTCCCTCAAGCATTGCAAAATCTGGAGTCCAGCGGCTCCATAGCTTCATGTAGACAGCTTCTTTCCCCTGTTCAAAAATCTTGATTGCTCCCTCAGGGACGTGCCTGAATCCCTGCATGATATTGTAGAGGTCAGGGACATTGGCGGTAATCGTCAGGTGGTTCCAGCAGTCGTTGGGCATTAATAGTAAGAGGATGCTACCATTTAAATCCGTCTAGTTGTCCATTTTCACACGATGATTATCATAGATATTTGGATTCTTAGGACAGATATATACAACTGGATCACCTTCTAATGTTAAGTGTGGTTTCAAATGTTCATCCAGCCATTTTTCGTCGTTATTTAAAACATCTTCTTGAAGAAGTCTTATAACTCTATAACCCTTTTCAACAGCAGTCTTCATTTTGAAAACATCATCGGATAGATTTTTATTTGGATCATTGTTAAATTTAGGAACATATACAAAATGATGAGAACCATCTAATTCTATAATTGTCTTTCGTTCTTCAATGCAGAAATCAAACGGTAAATAATTTTTACGCTTACACCACTCTACTTTATAAGTCCAAATTGTATTAATATATAATTTTTTAAGATATTTATCTAGTATAGCTTCTGTTTTATGTCTTGAAAACTTGCGTTGATCAAATAACAAATGTGGATTTAATTTTATAATCATCATAGCATACGAATTTGCATAATAATGAACGTATAATCCTGGGCAATATAAACATATTTTGCTGCATGGTATATCATACCAGTCATCGGCTGTATTACACTGTAGCTCTAATGAGAGCCACTTCATAAAGTTTAACTGATTAGTTTGAGATTTCCAAAAGTTTTTTGGAACTTGACCTATAAATAACCACTCATACCAAATATGTTCAGGATATAGATCTTTTAGCATAGTCACTAATGATTCACCATAATGAGTTTTCCAACCACACCCCCTTTGGTCGTACAAATCATCAACTCTGATGTTATAAAAGTCATCTAATTCATCTAACTTTTTTAATTTCCTAAAATCTTCTAGCCATAGAAGTCTATTTTCTTTTTTAGACCACCATCGCTGCGATGTTTGGCTAAACTTGTATTCTTTCCATTCATAATCTGGATATATTGTTTTTAGTAAGATTATAAGAGATTCATTAAATGAATTTTCAGCTCTGGATGTAAAGAATCCAGAACCTGATTTATTAATCATTTCTCCAGTAATAGAATACCAATCTTCTAGACTTGTAATATTTTTATATATCTTAAACCATTTTATCCATATTTTTACATTCTCTAAAATGATCTTATTATCTTTCTTCCAATAGCCTCTCGGAATTTCCTTTTTTCCTATATATTCCAAGAATAACTGCCTTTCGATATTTACAGGCGTAGTGACAGCGGAGAGTTTGTAATCTTCGATGTGATGTTTCCGTGACATATGTTATTATTAGTTAAAAATTAGACTGGATGATTTCGTTTTTAGTTTACGCAAATATGTGTGGCATGTGTCTCTTTGTATATTTTAAGAGTCCACGCTCTCGTTTTGGACCGTTGTAGTATTTGCGGTATGCTTCAACAACGTCCGGACCTTTACATTCGTCCGGCATTGCCATCGGAGGATCGCGCCATGCCATGTTTGTGATCGGAGGCGCATTGGATTCCAGCCACAGTATATGTTCCAAACAACCGTGCGGCTTAGAAGGAGAGAAGCGGTACTCATGTTCCACTATCAAATCCTTTGCCAACCATACGAGCCAGTAATAATGCGCCAGACTCTGCCTCACCCAAATTCCACACGGATGGTTTTTGTGTGCAGTCTTATACCCTCTCTTTCCAGTTGATGCACATACTGGAGCGGTTTCCAATTTTTGACTTCCAGTTTCGTGGTGGGCAGTATACAGTAACTGCGCCGATTCCAATATCATTTTTACTACATGCTTGTCACAGTGCCATTTAGCACACTGACGAGTACGCCGACTCAGAAAGAAGATATTCATTGCAATTGAAAAAGATAGATTTGTATCCTATCTTTTCCGTTTTTAGGGTTAATCAAAATCTCGGATATGATAATAGCCCTTGTATCCAGACCGAACCAGCTTTCCGATCTCTTCCCATTTGTTCTCTTCGAACATCATTTCAACTTTATCATCAGAACACCATCCCTCCTTCTCAATAAGGTAAGTCATTTGACTCCAAATATTATACAGCGACACACCCTCAATAACCTTGCGAGTATGATTGACAAGAATATATCTGAATCCCATCTGTACTTATTAATTGAAAAAGACAGATTTGTATCCTATCTTTTCCGTTTTTAGTTTAGTTTGTAATTACATAGTGGTCTCCCAAACAGTCACCCTGATATTGCTGAGGAACTCTTCACTCCTCTCAAACTCAGCAACATACTCGCCAGTTCCCTTATCCTCATCAATGCACATAAGATTCGCAATAATATCATTGTCGTCCGGACTCACGCCAGTGTAACTATCTTCCCACAGATCTTGGGTGATGAGCTGCGAAGCGAATTCCATTACTGCCTTCTTTGACTTCTTAGGGAATACGTAGTCGAGCTTCCAGCCGTTATTCGCATCATTCGTCTCAATCTTGCACATCCATACGGTAGTGGTAGTCATCTTTGAGGGTTACTACCTCCCAGTCTGTCCCAAACAAATCCGTTTTTAAAGACAATGAAGACGCGAAAGAATAAGTTCAAGATGCCGCGTAAGTTCGGCAAGGCACACTGTATGAAAAAGACATGTAAAAAGATGGGATTTACTGAAAAGGCATCGTGTCGCCCATACAAGAACTGTTATAAGAAGAACTAAGTGAGTTTACTCGTAATATTTTTGAATATGTTTATTTACTTCCCAATGATACCCCCATCGCCCTAGAGGAACCTTTGAGGACGACGGTCGGTAAAAGAACCGAAGAATTCTAAATAGCATATTGTGATGTGATTCTTTAGATCATTTAAATTCGTTTTGTTTAGCGTCCGTTGTAAATAACGAGGCGCTTCTTCTCGTCGAAGTAAATTCCCATGCTGGGAAATTCTCCACAGTGCTCCATGTCCATATTGCGAACCTTACCCTTTGAGATCCAATCGCACAGCCACTCCATAGGTTCCCTCTCATCTTCGTACAGATTAAATAGGCATTCCACATTCCAATCGCGAAACTCCGTATACCTAGCACGCTCCCACTCCTCTTCTAGAGAGCGATCCGTAAACTCCGGCTTTCGACCAAACTCCTCAGGATTCATAACCAGCATCCGCTGGAAGTCCTCAAATACAGGAATGAACCCCATCATCTTGTTGACCTTAGCATCATATTCATCATCATGACTGAAACCCATTTTGTTCTGCTTAGTTGAAAAAGACTGGTTTGTTCTAATTAAATCCGTTTTCAGTAGTAGGGCATGAACATTTCGTTAGCTTGGCGCTCGTAATAATCACGGCGATCAATGTCGCCACCATCATAAGTATCATACGGATCGCACTCAGGATCCCAGTTGTCGTACCGCCACTTGCGAAACGCGCGCTGAATTCGTCGTGCTGCGATATTGCGGTCCATTTGTTGTTGTGCGTTGTGTATTACTCTATACTATCTTCGACCGAATAAATCCGTTTTTTGGTGATTGTAATACTTTTCAGTTTGAAGCACACGATAGATCCTGGCATAATCAGTACGGCTGCAACCAAATCGTGCTCGTCCTGAAATGCGGAACTCTTGAATTCTTCAATCAGACACCAACCTTCAAATAACGGCTTGGCGGAATCGTAAAGAACATTGTACGGTTCAAGAACATATGTATCAATATCATTCAAAGCAGAATCGCCCATGAAGTAGTACGATATGAGCTTGGTATTATTGTCGTAAAATCCAAATGCAGTTTGTCCGCCCATCTTGATATCGAACAACTGGACTTAAACAAATCCATTTTCAGTAAAAAAGCTTCATCATTTCAGACGATGCAATTTTGGCTTACCCCCTCCACTAGGGTCAGTGAGTAAACCTGATATAGATTAGGTTAGACTAAACAAATCCGTTTTTAACTAGAAGAGCGTGCATTCACTCTCCTCATCAAAGTAGTAGAGAGTAGGGGTCCATGGAATTGGAGTATCACGATACTCGGCACTCTGAGCTATTTGCCAACTCTTCCATTCGAACCATGCTTTTTGTATTACTTGTGCTGCTTGATTAGGAGTCATTTTACTTTCCCTTTCCTTGTTTAGATACCCCTAGTCCGTTTTTATTCGTTCCGTATGTTTGAGCTATAGCGCGATGATGATGTGATTGACAGTACCCTTGGCAAAAATGGGGTAACACACAACCAACTACACCGCATGGAATAAAGGGTTGGGATTTTTCAGGCTCGCTTACCTTCTTAGATTTGGAGTTTCCCATTACTTATATTTTACAAAACCGTCTAAACGAATTTTAACCAAGGGTTCAAAATAAGGATGTTCCTTCCACAACAAGTTAAAGATAAGTTGCCGGACGATATTGTTAACCTGATTATGACCTATTTGCCAAAAAAGAAAAAGAAGGGACATGTGAGTCCATCCTTACAGCGAGAACTTGAAAAGCTCCAAAAGCTTACAATAAAAGGTATGAATGGTATGTACTTAAGAGAATTTTCGGCATTCGTAATGGATTGAAAATGGATGGTACGGCACTTATCAAATTACAAATCAAAATGTATCGCAAGGATGATAATCTAGTTCCTGTTGGAACTAACTATTTTGCCGCTCTATCGAAGAATTATGTATATGCTAGTCCTGAAGAGCTTGAGAAGATGTTTCCCAAGATTCGTGTAAAGAAAGACCTAAAGGATAGTGAGGCAGATAAGGTTGTAACTCCTGATCCGAAAAGTACGAATACCTCGAACGTTAACAAGAAACTGTAAAGGCTTAATATTATAGTTCAACGGAACTTTTAGGAAAACAAATGATGGGCGGTAAGGTCCAGACAAAATATCTTCCAGCCATACGTCTAACCTGATTTTTCCAAGATAAAGGTTCAAGTTTTCAATAGTCCTGTAATTCGGCCCTCCCCATGGCGGATCGATGTACATAACATCCGAAGCCCACTTATACACTTCTGTACAATCGCCATGATACAAGGATATGTTAGTGAAGCCATAGACCCCCACATTGTTTTTTAATGCTTTGAAGTTGTCAGTGTTTAACTCTATGCTATGAACTTCCCTGAACACTCCGGCAAAGTTTAGAGTATCTCCTCCAATACATCCTGTGGCATCAGTAATGCTTTTTTCAGAACAATCAGGAATCACAGTCCTAATAATTTGAAGTATATATTCGGCATCTCGTCGTCGCGTTATACTGTACGATCCTTCTTCTGTTACCTGAAGACGAGAGTAATCTACACTCCCTCGAGGAAACATATCCTCCATTACTTCCTATTCACAGGAACCTTTAAAGTCCTAGGCTCGTGTGAATAAGTTTCTAGTTAATCTAATAAAAATGGCCAAGCGTTCTGCATCCGTTAAGCGTTCAGCGTCAGTGAAGAAGGGCGGAAAGCGTTCCGCGTCAGTTAAGCGTTCAGCCTCCGTGAAGAAGGGTGGCAAGACTCACCGTGCTCAGCGCCGTGGAGGAATGTACGGATATTAAATCCATCCGCATCGGATGAGAGTTAAAAACAAGTAAGAACTGTTGAAGAGGCGCTCCATAAATTCAATAGAGTCAGAAATTATAAGCAGGTGTTTCAGTACTCGACTTTTTGGACTAAAGTAAATCGGATAGTCACGATCAAGCTCCAAATGGTATTTGGGTCGTGCCTTTGAGAAATCGTCTTTATTCACATTCTTCGTCACAAAATCTAGTTCGTCATCTACTGCCCTTCCCACAACTGTTTTAATACTGCGCGTTCCCATGGGAACCCAAACTACATGCTGACCATTTATGAGATACTTCAAAGCTAGAGGAAACAGTTCACGCTCTGACTCGATCTTGTGTAATGACGTTGTTTCCAAATCTTGTTTGCTTATGATAACAACTTGGTTACGAACTTTTAGCGACATCTTGTTCATCAGTTCCTCATTCGCATCTGCAATCTTGTTCAGCTTCTTTCCGTAACGCTGAGAGAACGGAACGACATCTATTAACCCCTTACCTTCCATCCAATCAAAGTATTTGCGGAATGGCGCAACCTGTTTCTTGGTCTCAAAATGAATGTATTCAAACACTGTTTGCCATTCGCAGTATAAAAAGTCGGATACATACCGATCGTATGCGCGAGGGTACCGGTTCGAAGCAGCTCCCTCTGACGTCGCACGGTCTTCTCCTGTCAAGCATTCAGGGTGAGAAATAACAATATCCTCGTAATCCTTTCCCTTGATCATGGGAACTTCAGGACCATATGACAAATCTAACCATAAATACTCAATTGGTAACTGTATGGTGTTCAGTGGAGCTAGGGCGTTATGGAGCATGATTGCCATAGACAGAATACGATCATCAGCTTTTCCTGGATGTTTGGATGTTTCTTTCTGCCATAATTCCAGTAAATCACGACCACCCTTCGTATTTCCAAAAAACATAGTGCCTCCAGACATCTCAAATACAAAAGGGTCAAAGCACGCTAATCCCTTCTTGCGCCCAATACCTGGGCGAGAATCGGTATTCCATCCACGTGCCATGTAATCGATGTCGTTCATATCAAACACTGCAGGGTACGAAAGAACCTTCATGTCTCCATCAATGTACAAAACGCCACGAGGATATGAAGCTTCCAACGCTAACTGAATGAAATAAGGTTTGAAGTTGATAGCGTGCTGGTATCCTCCCTTCACTGCAAACTCAGGGTACTCTTCAGCTAAAAAGTTGCACCCATGTTTACGGCAAGCATCTTCCCAATTTTGAATCATCTTTTCGTAGAGAATAGGTTGCTGCGTCAAAAGCTCACCCTCTTTCAAATCTTCAGGACATGGACGCTGAGTGTTCTTGTTCAAGTTTCCACGACCCCACCAGTATGTGATGACGACGAAGTTGCTGTCTTTATTTACGATTGTTGGGTTCAGTGAGTGAGCAGCAGCTCGCTTAAAAAAATCATCTGACCCACCCTTTACCATTATTAATTACAATGTAAAAAACGATCCCTATAGGATTCGAACCTACGACCTTCCGATGCCAAACTGCTACCTAACAGCCAGATGCTCTAACCAACTGAGCTAAGGGATCGTGTTATACTACGATATTAACTACCAAATCTAAACGAAAAATAGTATCTTGCGATACCATCTCGAACTGTATTTAAAGCCCCTCCTACGCTATAAATTGTGCAAGCCTTGCGCTTGCTCCATTTCCTTGTTTCATTTCGAGGTTTTCTCCCCTAACCATCCGCCACACTTCATATCAATCCCCATTTGGAGTTATGATATATTATTAACGTTGTTCCTGTGCCTCCTCCTCCGCACTGTGTCATGTATCCCCACCCACGATATGGATACCCTGGTTTTTTAAAGAGGTATGCTCCTCTTATACTACTGCGCTCCGCCTCGCGCAATATCATGTACCCCCACCAAATGATCAGTAGATACCCTGGCTTTTTATAGAGGTGCGCACCTCTCTAGGCGGTGTGAAGAATCTCCCGGAGTCACCCTTTCTGAGAATTTCACACCTGTTTTTTCGAAAGGTTTACTCCTTGCTCATGTGCTCCAACCGTCGCACAAGTAACCATGTATCACTTCCTGTTTCCTTTCGAAATCATTCTGATACCCTGACTTATCACATCAACATCCATTTGGATTCTGATGTGCTTATAATTAATATTTGCTCCTTCCTTCTTACCATTGCGCAAATATCTATCCTATACAACCGCTGTAACCAGCTAACACTATAGGCCTAGTTTTTTATAGAGGTATGCTCCTCTTAAGGCTGTCCATAGGACTGCCCAACATCTATCTCCTTGGACCGAACAAATCCGTTTTCGGGGGGTAGGGTAACCCTAAACGAAAAAGGTTACCCTTTAACGGATTTGGTCTAGTCACCGGTTTACTCCTCAATCCTTTTTTAGACAGGGTGTGTCCTGTTGTTGTCGGCGGTGCCATAGCGGTGCGGACACTACTCACTTCCTTGAACCCAACAAATCCGTTTTTGGGGTTACTTGGTTCCGCTCCAAGATCGCGCGGCGCCAGGCGGCACTGCTGAGCTCCCGCTTTACCACATCATCGGCAGCATTCAGAGCCCTGACGCGCTCGTTCTCCCGCTCGATTCCCTCTCCAAGCTCTTTCCATGCTTGTCCGAATGTCCGACCCCACGGATCCACTTGATCGCCCCAACGCCCTCTAATCTGAGGTCCGTACTGTCCATGATCGCAGTCACATGGGCTCTCGTAGCAGTCAATACATTCCTCCTCATGCGTCTCACGAGGACCAAGATCGCCGTGATCGTAATCAGCCTTATTCTCACCATAAGGCGCAGGATGATCCTGTTCCTTTCCGCTAGCAACTGCAAGAGCAGCCTTCAGACGAAGACCCTGCGCTTGTGATGCTGCAAGAGATGGATTGGGTTGGCGATTAGCCCACAGATTTAGGAAAGTGTTTGCATCATTACGAGGCAGTGTCAGAAATTCACGAACTGTCATGATTGGATCAGAATTGTTGTTGTTCATTTTAATTACGCCGTTACAGTGTTGTTCGTTGACACAGATAAATCCATTTTTGATAGCTTAGAATACTCATCTTGATACATCTGTGACCATACAAATCCTAGGTTGTATCCTTCCAGCATAATTATATCTCCAAATCGAGGGTTATACTTACGATGGGCAATAGATCCAAGAATAGCGTGTGTATACTCGTGCTCATTATACCGCCGAATTAAAGTGAATGCAATCTTATGGCGTCCATTCTTGCGAAAGTAGACGAACTGATCCCAAATGTCTTGGAGTGTAATCTTGATAATCATGGTTATGAGTGTTCATTTGATATTTAATAAATCCATTTTAGTGTTCAACTCTTACCCATCCAGGAATATTCGTGAACATATCACCATACCAGTTCTTATTGGATTCATACATTGGATAATAAACATCCGAAAAGAATGCCATATATCCAATAATTGCTGAAAAACTTCCATGTGATAGAACTACGTGCTTGCAAGTGCTTCCAAATAAGATTGTGTCTACTTCATTTGAGCTCAAAATTTCAATGTTTGCATACTTTTCTTTTAGCTTCATACATATTTCGTGATTTGGAGTATCACTTGCTATGTATCCCTTGTTGAATTCAAGTGAAGAGAGAACTTTATCATAATACTTGAATCCTGGATTGTGTTGTATTACATCTCCTAATCGAATGTGAAGAAATACGTCGTTGTTTGCGTTATAACGCTTTGTAAACTTGTTATTCTTTACAATATTGTGCATAACTTTATGAGTCCGTAAGTAATTAAACAAATAGTGTGAGCACTTGTTCGATTGAAAGTATGTATCGTACGATACGCAAAGTTGAAATGGAGGAGTAGATTCAAGATACTTTTCAATATTTTCATCTGTCAACTTTAGAATCATAGGATAGAGTCTGCTTCCATTAAACAGCTTAATGCCGAGAGCTGCAATCTCGGCTTCATATGAATACTTCATATGCACATCATGCCTATTTGATAATGATGATATGATTACATTTCGTATGAAGTGATTACCGAATCGTCCAGACGTCTTACTGAGATCGTTCATTACATATTACTTAGTCTGAAAACCTTTAAAAAGCTTCGCCTAACCCCCGAAAACGGATTTGTTTGGTCCAATAGAAAGGATGGTAAGCCGAACTGTATGGCTGGGGGCACAAGTATCTTGATGAAATAATTCAAGTGAAAGGGCTGTTTATGCGACCATTGGACT